>Ga0049105_1000119_pt1 | contig 18641 bp, 14 predicted proteins | sample WorMetvaBAHAMAS1_FD_61260 | JGI IMG/M metagenome (GOLD analysis project Ga0049105, IMG submission 61260) | Worm MetaG Olavius vacuus BAHAMAS.1 | ecosystem: Host-associated > Annelida > Digestive system > Unclassified | place: Germany: Marburg | collected 2013-04-09
AAAAAATGCACTTCGCTTGAAGAAAGTCTGCTACAAAGTTTCTTTGTGTGAAAACTGTCAGCGGCAAAGTTGTAAAGCATTCATTGGCCTAACTAATCGTGCAAAAATTATTGGTGGGGGTGACCCCTTGTACCTGAAATTTTGGATCAAAGTGAATGGGTTGGTGCAAAATTTGGCGATTTTTGATCTATTTTTCGCTCGTAGCTTCTCAGCCGTAACAGCTGTGTGAAAACTGTTAGGGACAAAGTTGTAAGGCATTCATTGGTCTAACTATCCGTGCAAAAATGATTGTTGGGGGACGACCCCTTCTACCTTTAATTTTGAGTCAAAGTGAATGGGTTGGTACAAAATTTGAACAATAAGCTGCGATAACTCCAAAACGGTACGAGATAGGATGTCAGTTACTATTAATCACTAATAGGAAATCGCATACGGGCTTCCGATTGGTACCGACCTCGATGACCTTGAATGACCTTGAACGCGTAATAGCCCTTATTTTGCGTTTTTCACGGAATTCGACAGATTTTCAGGCCGATTATGGTTGAAGATAGACCTATAATGTCCGTAAAATATTGTATCCCAGTTCCAGTCTTCTACTTTTGGCGAAAACTGTAACGCACGCTGCAGTGCGGTCTCTCTGCGATAGCTGAGCAGCTGTGAAGCTGCTCTTTTAATGTTGATCGTTGCCGGAGATGACTGTTGTGGCTCAACTTTGATTACACCTCGTGTGCACTGATCAGTTGGAATAATGTTACACGATATCTTTGGTGGTTACCATTTACATTTTTGAACACCGGATTTGAAGTAATCTTCGTTACTGTGCTCCGAATATACATGTAAGACGCATATATTCGGACTCAAGACATTTCTGTTCTCGTGCTCATACCCTGACATTGTCACTTAACCTACAAACTATGTATTTGTCTTGTATACCTGTGTGGACCTAGCAATAACTTCATTATTTAGGCCACTTTAAAAATATTGATGATGATGATGATGATGATGAAGTAAACTCTGATGTCATCGAAGCTGCATAATTCACGGTCTGAGGCTGCAGTAGCGGTTCGATGATAAGTGTATAACTTGGGGCATTGAGACTACATAGACACACTTGATTATCAATTGAAGTTTATCCAACGTTTTGTTATTGCAATTACAGAACTGTTGGTGGAAGTTCAAGCCCATCCAAACCGTCAGCACTGATTCCCTGGATATTCTCTCTGTGTTTTGAGTACATTGCCTAGCATAGCTGCCGGCGTGATGATGTTGTGACGACTGCGTACATTGCAGCAGCAGCAGTACGGCCAGTTTGTTATTGCTGTTAGCGGCTTATCTGGTTACTGCCAGATGGTGTTGTATGTAAGCACATCACTCAGGCGTGCTATCAGTCAACGCTGTTGCTGCTGCTGCTGCTGCTGGTACTAGGATACCTGTTGCACTCCTCAAGGATACACTGCTTCGGTAACAGCTCTGCGTTGCTTTTTGGCTGGAAATATTATCCTGTTGCTGGTGGCAATGTATTGAACAGCAAGCCTGTGCTGTATGGGATCTGTGTTCTGTCTCTTCTTGTTGTTTTCACACAGTATGTGTATATTTCGTGTGGTTGTATGTCTGGCATTGGTTGGGTTACATCATGAAGGTCAGTGTCAATCAGTCAGTAAGTCCATTTGTCCACGTCCCTTAAGTAGATGTTTACAGAGGCTAGTAGGCAGGAGCAGTAAGTCTTCAGCCGTCATGCAAATTATTGACGACTAATGTCCTTAGTTTGAAGGCGTGACTGAAGTGCGGTGTGCTGCTGATTTGCACAGCACAAGTGATGAGTTGCATCGTCAGACAAATGCCTGCGAGGATGAAACGCTGTGAAATTGTGTCCAGTGACCGCACTTGCCTTCTGAAACTACATTCAGCTGACGACAGTGTGGTCTACCTGGCTATAAGATGTTGTGTTGAAAGTACTCGCAAAATGATGAATAAAATACAGTAGATGCATTCGATACTGTCGCATTGGATGTGCTTCACTACATGCACTGGATAGCTGACCATGGCACGACAGAAGTCAGTCAAACACACCAACATCTGGAAACGTTGAACAGGCAATGAGAGATTTTGTGAAGTCATTGATGTCAGCCCACATTATCAGTTGGAGAAGATGGCACCAGTATTCACTACGCCTTCCTTGACTACCTGGTTAACTATTTGAATGTCCAGTTCCTGCTTAACTAGGGATATCAGTGATATCTGAAAACAGGAAGAGCAGGAAGTCGGGTCTCCAGCACTAGTTAAGATGCCTTGACTCACAGTTTTTACTAGCCATTGGTCGAGCCATCCTCCAGCTAAATATGGAAGTCTCTGCAGCCAAGCACTGCAGTCTTTCCAGGTACTGATGTCCAAACTCAAAACAACCAAGAGAACGTTGTAGTAGTAGTAGTAGTAGTACTTTATTCGCCAAATTCAAACAGATACATAACAGATACATGCAAAACTAACAATAGTATTAAACATATTAGGCAGGTTGCCAGAGAGGCACTAGTCCTGACGCAGCTGGCCACCTATAGTTAATAATTAATGTTCGTGAAATATCAAGCAGACTGACAGACAGAGAAAAAATACACACAGAAAACAAAAGATACAATCCATGCAATGCAATACAAAGCAAAGCAGAGCAAGCAAAGCAAAGACCAAAAAAGGGCAAAGGGCATACATACAAACACATGAAGTGGAAGACAATGCAGATGATTGACTGGAGACTGCAGCAACTTGAGAAGATTTATGAAGGGTACATGACACTAAGACAGACCAAGAAGACACTGGAGAGATAACATTGAATTGTGGACTGACTTCTAGTGTATGCAGCGGAAATAGATATTAAGATATTGAACTATGATGAATAGAGCAGTGAAGTGGTATTCTGCTGTTACAGTCGTGATTGTTAATTTGCTAATTTAAAAAGGTTGCATCTACATGTATGGTAGATAGGTAGGCTGTTGATTTGCAGCTTGTGAAGTTGTAGATTACCATTTGTTATGTAGGCTTAAGACATTTCACTGTTGTTCGTTACAGAATGGACTGTATCGGGAGCACAGTCCTTCGAACCGGCAGGTATATTCGTCAACTATCACAGTGTCTAAGACCATCTATGACCCAGACGCTATTCAGCAACAGCAGCTGGTTTCAGCATCGAGTGCATCTCCTCACCTGCAGGCCAGTCCACGCTCCACTCTCGATCGTCGCTCTACTGGTCTCGCCAACTCACCGTCGCTTGTAAGTGGCAACTTGTCAGAGCTCGACACTCTGCTGGATGACCTCAACACCTCGTCGAAGATGTACTCGACTTCTACAATGGAAAGAAGAGCAGCAGGTATGGTGTGATTGATGCTGACAGTTTAGTATTTAAGTAAGTAAGAGTATTCCTAAAGTGCAAATTAGCAAACAGTCGCGATTGCCATGGTTAGTTAAGTCGCAAAAGTGTTGCGTAACAGACACAGAATGTGTGTGAATTGCATTTGTACGTTGTGTTGTTTTAAAGTTAAGTTATACCGTGTTTAAACTGGTGTAGTTGTCATTGCTCACCATGACCTTATGGTGGAATAGAAATGTGTATACTATTTTTTATTATTTTTAGAAAGTACCCTTGGTACTATAGATTTTGAGGGTTAAAACAAAGGTTAAAAACTAGAAAAAGCTGGAACGGCTATATCTCATCCTCAGTGGGTGTGTGGGCGAAAGTGTCTTGGATAGCGACCACATTAAGTCTTTGAATTAGGACCGAATGGCTTTCCAGGGTCACTGAGAAACTCGACACCAGCGTTATTGATCGATCCCAGAGTTTCAATGGCAACTGGTATGAAAGTGTATGACTGCGTCAGCTGCTCGTACTTGGCCACCTTTCTCTCAGCTGCCACTCCTGACAACAACCCTGATGTCGCTAGCAGATAAGATTGGATATTGTTATATACTTGTATGTGTGCATATTATCTGCTGAACAACTTTTAGTCATTTTCTCTCTTCTTGTGATTTTTGTATCACTAGCATATGTTGTCTGTGAACTTAGCTTGTTTTTCAGTGCCAAAGTTTGTAGCAGTTAGAATGTGTATCTCGCCTCTGTTAATGTATGCAGGAAGATCTGTACACAGCCCCAGTCCGAGAGATGCTGGCTTGAAACCAACTTCGTCAACCCCTGTGCCATCAATATTGAGGGAGTCCAGCGCACAGAGGGAACTTGAGATACCAAAGCTGTCGACAACGTCTATGTCATCAATATTAAGGTCATCCAGTGCACAGAGAGAACTTGAAATACCCAAGCTGTCGACAACCCCTGTGCAATCAACGATGAGGGAGTCTAGTGCACAAAGGGAGCTTGAAATACCAAAACTGTCAACACTGCAGTAAGTCACTTCTCTAATTCTGCATTGGTTTCTACATTACACTACTTCTCTTATCATTTTTTATTAATTATCGTTCACTTTTAAGCATCTTCCTGTAACAGTTTTGTGGCACTAAGTGGTATTCTGTGGGCCGCTATACCATTAAGAAGCTCACATTGCTCACTTATTCACTCAATAAGAAACATGAATGGAATCATCAGTGCAACGAGTCTCAGCAATGATGTTTGTTATGGCAGAATAAGCCAATATTGGGATAAGCAGTCACAACCACATGTGCTGCAGATGTGTGTAGTTGAGATGATTGCTGTGGTTGAAACATGAGCTTTTCTTATTTCGTGGCATTTCTTAGCTGTGTCAAGTATAGTTTTAAGAAACTACATATTCACTCATTATGTGTTCATAGAAGTTTAGCAGTACAGTGCAGTTACTGTGATATAGTTTGCGGTCTACGGACACCTCGCTGAACACTTTCAAAAACAAACTGAAAACATTTCTGTTTGATGCTGACACGCATTAGCGCATCTGCTGCACCTGCGAATTTGGGCTATATAAGTGTCATTATTATTATAGTTAGTGTGTCTGTGAACAGTCTGCAGCCAGGCATCCAGAGATTACTTCAGATACGCAGTTGCCAGATTACAACACAGGGACATTACGTTAATCTGATATTGTTAAACTATTTTTATGCTGCATATACTTTCGAGGAACAACTGAAGACTTTACTTGTACTGCTGGCAGTTGATATTGTGTTACATAAACTGGCATATGTTGTTTATATAAGTAACTTAATGTGTAATAACTTCTTTCCTTATTGTGCTGTGACACAGACGATCTACACCGTCACCTCGTTCGCTGAGCCCTCTCATCTATGATGAAGTTGACATTGCTCGCGGTCGCTCATCGCCATCATTTCAGACTGGATCACTTCCGCAGCAGCGACCTTTAGTCTCAGCGTCTGATCGGCATTTTCAGCAGCCGCCGCTAGTAAAAGTCTTCCAGCATCAAGTGCACAGCTCGACTGTCCCTCCTTCTGTAGTTCAGAATAATGGCGGTGACACATTGCTGAGCCAAAGTTCTGTTCAACAGCAGTATGCCAAGGGAGGGCAGGGATCGCTAACGCAGGGTCAGCCACGTTCTCAGCCGCAGTCGGTCATTCACAGCTACCAGGAGCAGAGGATCTTCTCCGAGACACAGCAGATGCCAGCCAACATGTCAACCAGCCACTCTGCTCCGCCGTCAGATCCCTCAAGCCTGTCGTCACAGCTGTCCAACAAGAGCACGGGTGGAAAACATGTCCGAGTGCTGGATGCGTCTGGCCGTGATGTTCAAGTGCATGCCGAGTTAGATGGCACAGATCTACGTCAGGAGAGGGCCTCTGTACAACAGTCACAGTCGCAGCCGGCATCATCAGCTCCTGTACAGCAGACAGCAACCAGCAGCAGCACAGATGCATACAATGAACTGGAAGATATCATGGCCTCAATGTCGGAATTTGATGTAAATTACTGAAAGCCAAGATTTTTTAAATAGTTTTATTATGTTATTTAGCTATCAAATTCTGTTAATTTTTAGTTGCATTTATGTAGTAGCATTTGTTTGGCATTCTTGAACTGGAAATATTTGACTGTAATCACCTGCATCATTTTATGTAGTAAAATGGATAAACTGAAGTCACAAACTATTAGGACTGTGTTCTTCACGTTATGTTAAATATAAATTTTGTGAAAACGTATTTCATTTACATTTGTCAAAAGCATGTTTAAGTTTGAATTTGAACTGTTTGAAGTAAGTTAAATAATATTGTCATTTCAGTGTGAATAGGACACTGAACTGAAAGAATTTTCACAGCACATCTTTGTTCTATTTGTATTGTTGTGAATTGTCCTTTAGGCCTAACTTCCTGCTTGCTGCCGCTGCCTGGCATACGCGCTGCTTACTGAGTCGTGACGCTGCGATAAACTTTAACCGGTGAACGGCTGACTGACCTGTACACTTCAGATGTATAATACTGGTCGTATGAGATGGACGCGTGAGAACTGACCGTCGTGTCCTGCACGGTCGTTACGTCTCCGTCAGTGGAATGCAGGTGACCGCCGTCGTCTCGTCATTTTGAGACGTTAGAGTCAGTAAGAACGTCTGTTGACGCTGTCTCAACGTTCCGACCAGGTCGACGCTTGCCACTGGTGTTCATTGTGACGTACACAGTCGTTACATCTCCGTCACTGAACCGCAAGTGACACCATCACAACTCTCCGAACAGGGCGGTGCTGACCACTGTTGTTCACCGCGTCGAACCGTTCCGACACCAACGTCCTGGCACGCTGATCTGCCAGTTGGCTAAGTCGCGAAACCGGTGATACACCAACTGTCGCCAACATTGTTTCGACTGCTAGTAGACATTACGAAGTCAACTGTGGTGAGCTGACTCAACTCATGCCGCTTTTCGACCTTTTTGCTGCGAATGCTATAGCTTTGCTTGCATCCCTGCGTTGCTGCGGTAGCCTTAATAGTAGAAAACTGACATATATTGTCTGGACATTATTCTAATCTAATTTGTTAGATTTTTCATTTCTTTTTTTATTGTTGTTCTGTCTGTCTGTTTTATCGCTGTACTATTCTGTTGTTTAATTTTGTGTTGTTTTCTAGAAAATTTATTAAAGTAAATTTTCGTATTTTAGAAACATGGACCTCTCGCATTCCACTCTCAATAGTATGTGTTTATTATATGTTTTGTGCACTTTTATTAAAGCACATTATTATAAAATGTTGCTGATCAAAAAACGTCTTATGCAGTTGTATGCTTCTGCAGTAATTATATAATTAACTACTTTGTGTGGTGCAGAAGTTTGCTGCACAGTCGTCTCGCTCAGCTAATGATTCACTGTATGCTCAGCCAGTGAAGGTGAAGTCTTCTGCATCTCAAGGTGTTAATTCAACCTCATCACAAAATGCCGGATCTTCATACGATCGTGGAATTCAGATACTGACGCCTGGTGTTAACGGGCAGGATGCACAGCCGAGAACTTCAGTTTATCGTCATCAGGTGCCGCAGCCCACAGAACTCGGATCGTCAAGAGTGGTAATGAGTGGCAATCAGATGGCTGGTAGAGCGGGACGGGCTGGAGCAATGCAGGGTCGGCTTGCCGGTTTTGACGAGAATGGCCTGCCTCTCATGCAGAAGGGTGACTGTGGTGCCTGTGGCCAACCAATCACTGGACAGGTTCCTCTCTCACTTACATTTGCTAGCATTTGCTACTGATTGCATCCATCCCTGTGTCGGTGCTGAGAGCTGTTTAGAGTAGACACAATCCATTCCCTTGCATAACTTTAGCAGTTTCGACAAGTTTTCATTTAGATTTACTACCAACTTAGTTTTGGCTCGGATATGTTTTAGTTTGGGTTAACATCCTTCAGTTAGCAGCAGCTGTCGCTCAGTGGTGAAGATGATGTACTTCAGCCATGTAATCTATGTCTTACTTCTGTTGAGAACTGCATAAGTCGTGAGTACTCTGAGAAAGAGCATCCATCTAGCTGTGCTCCAGGAAAGTCCTACCTTACAGGTGGACATGTCTACTTCTCCAGGCTGTTGAACAGGGAAGTGCCTGATATTAAAAGTTATCTTAGTTAATATCTGGCATTTGATCTGGCATTTCATTATTACTCTGAATCGGATGGGCTGTTTAATACAAGAGATCATTCCAGTCCTTTCATTTATCACACTGTTTCAGTTTCTGTTACAAACTGTTGTTGCGGAACTTCCAGTTAGATAAGGCATACACTGCACTGTTGTGAGCACAGTTGCTAAGTTTGGTTCAGTCATGCTGCTACAGTTTATCATTCTCAACTAATTGCTGAGAGCTAGTGATATAATTTTTGCACCGTTCAGACAGGGGATTACTTTATGACGCGAGTATTTGTGTGCTGTTGTCTCGGTCAAGGCGTATTCGACTACTGAAGATGGAAGATGTGTGGTCTGTTTGTTTGTGCATGTATGGTAGTGCTGAAGAAGGATGTGTGGTATGTGAGTAATGTGACGGTGTATTTTGTATTCTGGTCTGAATGCACAGAGTCAGGTACTTTATATGTGTGACGGTTTTGCTGATCTGTGCAGGTGTTATTGGCCCTGGACATAATTTGGCATCTGGAGCACTTTCTTTGTGCATATTGCAAGAGACAACTTGGAACAGACATATTTTATGAGAATGACGGTCTACCATACTGCGAGCTTGACTACCAGGAGCTGTTCCTACCTAAATGTGCCGAATGCAATGCTGCTGTTGTGGAGGTGAGTGTCTATGTGTGATTTATGTGTATGCAGCTATTTTTCATGGAGCATTACATTACATTAGAAACTATTTATAGAGGCTTAAGTAAAAGTAACTCCAAGGACCACTATGGCAACGCAGCTACAGAACAATGTCTGGGTATGTTTGCCGAAATAAATGTGTTTTCGGTATCTGACAAAATGTTGCATGTGATTGGGCAGACTGGACGTCGGCAGGTAGACTAGAGCAGTTATCTATTTGCTGTTTTAAATGCAGTCCACCGAGAATACTAGTAGTGCTTGAGAAAGAAAGTACAGGCAAGTGAATAGTGTAAGAAGTGGTGAATTGCTGGTCATTTTTCTGGCAATAGACTTGTTTATTCTTCTTGTTCAATTCAATGTTGTCCATTTGTCATAGAGCAACTCTGAAGTAAGTATTTTTTACCAGGGCTGGGCAAATGAACACTAAATCAGCTTAGCTTGACTGAAGTTGTTAAACTTTTTTTGAAATAAACTTTAACATATGTTCTGTGTAAAATACTTTTATATATAAACAACAAATTGTTTAAATGTAATAAGATATATATTACAGTCACGATTGGATTTTGTTGAATATCTGTTAGTTGAAGGTGACTGTTAATCAGTTGTTAACATTTGAAAAGTTAACTTTTTAAATTTTAAATTATTAAAATTTTAAATTTTTCATTTCCAATTGCAGTGTTATAATTAGGTTGTTGAGTTTGTAATTATATGTTCTTGTTCTTGCACAGAATTGTGTTTCGGCATGTGGCAAGAATTTTCATCTGGACCACTTCCGATGTACTGCATGCGATGCTCCACTCGGAGATGATCGCTATTATGAGCAGGATGGAAAAGCATATTGCAGGTTTGTGGTGCGACTATGAGTGTAACTAACCATTGATAATTTGCTGGCATACTTGTGAAAAATTGTCTTGTCTTTGGTAACTATGTGCAGTGTTAGCATTGTGACTATGAAAACTGTAGTTACTGTTTTGCCACTTGTATGTGAAGTCTGATGTCCTGACATTGTCTGAGAGTATAATTCAGTGACTCTGTAGTGTTTTCAGACAAGGGCAGAGAACAACTGTTACTGTATATTATATCATCATCATCATCATCATGGAATTTCTAGTGCACCAATTACACTAAGAACATAGGTGCATTGCATGTGTGCATCCATATCCATATGTATACATCTGATTCTAGTTCTGCTGATCTGTTTTGTTTTTAGGGTTAAGTAATACCTGTTGACCCTTTTATGCCCTGCCCCTGCCCTCAACTCAGTGGCCTTTGGTGTGTACATATAAGACATAACAAAGGTGTATGCATTGTGTTGTTTATGTGTGCTAGTGATGACTACTTCAGGATGTACGCACTAAAATGTGGTGGATGCAGCAAACCAATAATGAGCAGTTTTATTACGGCTCTAAATCAGAACTGGCATGTTGACTGCTTCGTGTGCTTTGTAAGCATCGGTTGTCTCTCTTCATCTTCTGTATTTGTCTCTTGTTAACTCTGAATGATGTTCATATGGTGACAGTTCATGTCACATGTCGTTAAGTAAATATTAACTAAGTAAGTAATATAGTACATGACACTGCAAAAAATCATTATGGCACTGCACTTCATTCAAACAAGTGTGCCTTTAGCAGACGTCTAGAACATGTATCCACCAAATGCAATGAAGCTGGCAATATGTTCCACGCCTGCAGACTGGCAGTGTAGCTAATGTAGCAATATGAGCACCATGCTTTCTTCAGTTTTTCAAAGTATACCTTGTGTTTTGATATATCGTTCATGTTTTGTAAACCTGTGCTTCTCTGCTGCTTAACAGAAGAGGGAATATGTTGCTTTTTGCAGTATTTGGAGTATTTGGGAATTGATGCATACTATTTCTGTCTTTTATTTATCAGCTGTTGCTGATTACTTATGTTATCTACTTGTGTTTGTTTGCAATGTCTTATTCATCAGTATTCATGGCGATCATCATCATCAATATCATTATCATCATCAGTGTGAGGACATAATGGCCGTAATGACATAATGACATAGACTCTCTGGGTAGACCAGTCTTGGGCATGGCTGGAATGCTTCACGGGGAAAACGTTGGATGTTGCTTATTATGCAGTGAACTTCAGTTGTTGGAGGTCAACTGCGAGATCTTTGCCTATCAGTAGTAGGAGGAAATTCTGATGGCACTCGACAAAGGATTATCTCAGGCTCTGGTCTGGAATTTTTGTGTATATAAACCGCATATTGACTAAGTTATGCCGCTAAAAGCTAGGGGTCTCATAATTTTGGAACACTGTGTACATGATTTGGGACTTACTGTCTTGGACTTTCATTGGTTGCTGAAGATACACCTGTTTTGCCGAGCACCACAGCATCTAGTAACTAGTTTTTAGAGCACTTTATATTTACAAGCCAAGAGAATAGTATTCATAAAAATGGCATGACATTGTACAAATAAATTAGATGCTTGCAGTGCTCGAGTAGCTTTTGCTGTTGCGTGGAGTGTGACCATGTTCTATATGTGCATTGTACAGGAGTGCCATCTGCCATTTGACGGCTCTGGTTTTTATGAGCTGAATGGTGCAATGTACTGCGAGAGGCACTTCCTTGCACACCGTAGCATGCCATGTGCCACTTGCGGTCAGCTGATCGCTGGTCGGTGCGTGACAGCGCTCTACAAGAAGTACCACCCAGATCATTTTGTCTGCACATTCTGTCTGCAGCCGCTGAACAAGGGCACATTCAAGGAGCAGAGCGAGAAGCCGTATTGTCATGTGTGCTTCAATAAACTGTTCGGTTAACTGTCGGTGACTGGCAGCACTATACTGCAAACACTGTGCTCTTTATCGTAATGTCTGTTTCATGTTTTTGTGTGTTAGAACGGGGGTGAACAAACTATGCCCACAAGCCACATATGGTCCATCGACACATTTTAACCAGCTCGTGAAGCTTCTTGAACTTGTCTAGTAAATGTATGGTGAATGACATTTAATGTTGTTTTGCTTCTGCCACCTACAATAGGTGGCGAGAGCTTATGTGTTCCGGCCGTCCAGCCAGCCGTCCATCTGTTGTTCGTTTGCTTGGCTGTTAACACCTATTTCGTTTGACATGATATCTTTGTACTTCGTGGATAGATTTTAACGAAACTTCCACAAATATTCATTGTGCAGCTGGGCATTAATAAAAAGGTTTTTAAGGTCAAAGGTCGAATTTTTGTCTCTGAATTGTACTATTACAATGTGTATGCATACTCACCAGAGGGAGCTATCAGCTGTGTACAAATGTGTCATTGATTCAGCATTAGAGGTTGTGCGTACATTTTGACGTACAATACATACAATTTGACGGTGCGGCGTCGAGCCACACTTGCTTACAAATGTTTTACTTTTTAATTATTTTTAATATTTGATATTTCATTGTTTTTTCTGGCTTATATTGGATGACTTATAGTGATGACAATAATGTAGATATTAATACCATTAAATATGCCTCATTTGATGAGCTGGTGGAATTATGGTTGAAAATCATGCAAATTGATGTTCGGTCCTCCATGCCCATTCAACAGTTGTGTATGGCTATCCATGGCAAAAATTTGCCCACCCATGTGTTAGAATATTTGGCCAGTTCATTCACGGCTTTAACATAGAATTTGTTTGTTCTTTGTGTTCTTTGTGCATTCGGGTCACACCACTTGTATAGTTCTATTGTTGTTTATATGTCTGTGTACAGTTTGAAATGTGTTCTGTAGAACTTTGTAAGTCATAAATCTTGCCTTTTGTTATGCCAAAGTTACCAGTGGTTGTCTGATACGCTACCTCGTGTGGTTGTCGGTGCTGAAATAGTAACTAATTATGCATAGTTGACCAAAACCTGATCACCAAGCTATTGTTGTACTGTTGTTGTCTTATCATGACTGTCGTCATCATCATCCTCATTCTCCACTGCTTTTTTCTGTGTTTAGTTCATCAATGGTCAGCTCAGTGTCCTGCTGGAATAATGTGACAAAGTCCGGGACAAGTTCGTGTGGGTTGCCAGTGTCCGTGATGTGGCTGTGAGAGCAGTGTAAGTGTCATGGGTTCTTGAGAGTGACATGGTAACGAATACTGCGGGATTACTGCAGTAACCGCAGTAATTACTCCGGCAGTGGGGAAAAAGTTGGGGAAAATGCAGAATTACCACAGTAACTGGTAGCTTTTTCCCAATAATATCATGGGAATGGGGACATTGAGTATAGTAAGACTGCAACAGCAGTCACGGTTTTGTCTGTGATGCTGAGTAGGCTTTTTTCCTGAATTTCTGTCGATTGACTTTTTGCTTACGAGTAATTCATAATGTAGTGCTGATACTGTGGACAACTTGATGTCTCTCCATGGACTGAAGTTGCAAACAGTGAAACTGACATGTAGCACACAAGAAGTCCTCATAAAAATTCTGTGCAACTGTGTATATTGTGGGGATAGTGAGGGGATGAGAATGACTGGTGTGGGGATGGGATAAATGCAGCAGGGATGAGTGGGGACAGGGAGAAGTAATGTGGGGATATGGTTGGGATGAATGCTGAGTGGGGATGGGGATGAATTTTTGTTCCCGTGTCGTTCTCTAGTGGGTTTCTTATGTATGCAGCAGTGAAGTCGTTGGGCTGTGATGATTTTGAATGTTTGTGGGAGGTGACACAAAGCTCCACATTGGTGACATGCTCCTTCCAGCTGATATTGTGCTTGTTGCAAAGCAGATTTATGTATGAGCTGTCAGTTTTATTTTCTAGTTTCTTGATTAGGGTCCATTTGATGACTGTGTACAGCAATATGCTTTCAGTGGTAAAAGAGATAAATTTTCCTGTTTTTCTGTCGGTGTTCGTCATTCTGTGCTATGTTGTTCATTTTGCCTGTAAGTGCACATTGCACGTTGCACGTTGCTTGCTAACAGTCGCTTTAAACTTTAAGCACATAGCATTGCATGCAGCTGTTGCCGACTTTAACATACTAGTCACCAGTGCTGAATTGCTTTGATGTGAAACAGCAGAGTACTGTGTAATTTATTTGTTGGATGTTAGTAAATTATACTCGACTGTAGACTAATTTATACGTGTTCTTATCTAGCCAGTTTATCATGAAGTGGTTGCATTTCTTCAGCTGCAGCGGTTCTTAACCCTTTCTACTGATCCTAACCCTTACTGATCCTGTAAACCCTCACATTCCTATCTGAACTATGTGCGTACTTGTGACTAATGACGGTTACATATGTCAGGTTACTAACAATGCAGATAACTGTTGACTACATTTGAAGTCATATGTTACTCTTTTGTCCTGTAGTGTTTAGAAATTTAGTTACAGATAATCTGCCCATGTCAGTATATGTATATTGACTGACTTTAAAAAGTTGAAGTGAATTTTCTGCATTATGATTCATTTTTGCCCTCTCCCCATTGGAAATTTTCTCACACCTTTGATGGTGCAGACAAACCCCTTCTCTTTCCCCTCCCCTTGAGAACACTTGCCATACCTGAGCGCCTTAGAGGTGTGTTCACAACAAGGCGCTATACAAATCCACGTTTACCTTACCTTTACCTCCCCCAGTTAAGAACCCCTGACCGGCTGTATTTGTGTGTTGTATGTTACTTTGCAGAAGCTAATGAGTTAGATGCAGATCTTATTAACATACTGTCCATATAGAGTAATCTCAGCGTTGTGTGGACCATGCATGTAATAAATGTGGGCTGTTGTTTTCATGTCAGTTGGCATCGACTAACTCTGCTAGCACTGTCGTCACCGCTATGCAAAGACTTATCACAGTTATGCTTTATTAACGTGTGCACATAAATAGACACTGATGTACCATAGTACGTAATAATTTTGTTGTATTGGTATGGACAAGCCTCGTTTCAAGAGCTCAAGTGCTCATATTGCCTGTGGGTGGTCATTGGTTGCTGACACAGGTGAATTGTGACAAAATCACGTGGATCTTTGAAAAATTTGGGATTCTGTTGATTTTTGCTGATGTGTGCAGAGCTAGAACTGCTAAAAATATCCAGTCAGTTTCGGTGTAATTTTAAATGCCTTATCAAGTTTTGTCGGCGTATCAATTTTGATGATTTTTAAATGACTTTAGAGGTCAGAGTCCGTCCGAAACTTTGAATTTTTTTAGATTCTTGTCTCAGATCAGTTGTGCAAAACTGGCTGAATTGAGTTTTCAGAACGGGCTGTGTCTGACTGCGTCAGACGTCATCATGGGTCCAAGAGTAAGAATACTTGTATTATTCTTAACTTACCTTACCTCGAACTCTGTACTTGGCCATTTTTTTATTTTTTGTCACACTTTGGGCATTTTCAGCACCAGTATTGATGACGTTTTCGGTGGCCAATTTCATTCGTAGCACTTGACAATCATGGGGACTCTGTGCCATGGCATGCCTAATTTGCTAAATGTACTTGGCCTAGTTTATTTGCTTTTTATTGTCTAATTATGTGAGCCTTTTATCGGCTTTTTTAAGCTGTGTATTTGTAGTAGACAGGATCCATTTTCTGCTGAGACGACTAAACCGGGGCTAATTTTGTTTTGTAATTTGTCATGTTTTTTAAAATTTTTTGGTAGTTACTGATTTTGTTTGTCAGTTTCATAGCCAGGCTGGAAGACGTCTCCACGCAGACCCGTCACGAGTGAAGGAGATTATCTCCGCAAATACATGATTGAAGTTTTGAAGTTTTCTTTTGATGTCATTGCATTGTTTAATAGTTGTAACTCTTGCACGGTGTAGCAGTTGCAACTCTGTCACCATCTTAACTGTACAGGGTGCAATATAATGTGTCTGTGTTCAAAGTGCCATTAAACAACAAACCACCCAGCCAGTGCTGTAATGTGAAACACTGTATGTTGTGTATATTTTATGTATGTTACAAAGGCTGTGAGTCGGATACGCGTGCTCACTGGTGAGATTCTCTTGCTGTATATACTTGCACCGCATTGTTTTCTGTTTATTTGTCAAGTTGTGACATTTATTTGTCGTAAGCGATCTTTTAGCCAACCAGTGTCGGCACATTTAATGGCTGCTAAGCTACTGTGTGGTGCATTTTCTTTGAGGATAACAGTATCATAAGATAAGTAATAGTTAAATTGTGTTTTAAATTATAAACATTTTGTTATTTTAACTAATGGTTGTGTTAGCTAATAGTTGAAAACTGAGAATTAACTCGCTTGCTTATGGAGTTGTAGTGACATATATTCTACCTGCGTAGAAAGTTATCCACCGACATACAGTATGTTGTACAATTGTTACTGACTAAGATATGTATTTTTATTATGACATTGCCACATTTTTAAACCATCAGCATAACATTTAGGTGTGCTGCAGCAGTACTTGAAAGTGCTCGGTTAGTGACAAATAGTTATTAAAGATTTAAGGCTGCAGATATTGGCAGTTAATTAGTCAATGAATTCATTGATTGTTTGTGTTTAACATTGTTTTTAGTGCTCATTTAAATTTGTGTTAATTTTCGTACTTCATTATTTTTGGCAATTTTCACATACAGTGCTGTTGGTTTTGTTGAATGCAAACAATTTTAAGTTATAACTGGGGACGACAAATACAAGTGTACTGTACAGCAAATGTGTATTTTATGATCAGAGTTGACTTGGACACTTTGATTTTAAAATTGTATTCGATAACCTGTAAAATTTATGATGTTTTACTCAGTTTTTATCGGTTAATTATTTATTTTACATTTACAGAAAACAGATTTATTGTTACCATGTGCCTTACCAGTCCGTAATTAGGGTATATTAAGGCTGTGAGTCATTTATACACAGTCCTGTACTACCGACTTCTTGACGTGTAATTGCTGTGCAGTGTTCGTCGTTTGCATTGATAACACACCAGCAGCAGAGTTTTTCACATTTCAATTGCCTTAACAAACGTGACTGAATCTTTGGTCTGCATCTTGGCTTATTACTGCCAAAGTTGTTACTTGTACAGAAAATGAAGAATAGTGAAGGTTTTGGGACAGATTTATCGTTATGCAGTAGCTTCACTTTTCATGCACAACCAGGGTGTGTGGTTAACACCAGACTCCGCCCACATTGCCATATTTGGATGCTCATTATACAGCTGGGTCTTCTGCAGCCTAGATTTTCCAACTGCTGTAAAATAGCAATTACTGCTGGTTGTTGAGATACAGCACTGCTAAAGTAACGATGAAAATTTGTGAAATACTACCTTAAGAATATTGTTAGTACTGATATCATAGGCAGATTTTGATCGATATTTTGGCTTATTTAAAATTTCATTTAGCGTTTATGCCTGGTTGACTAGATGCATTTGTCATGTATAGCCTTAGCAAACGATGTTTGCTGTAACAGTCGTGCGCTGACTGTGTTTAACCACCCACTCACCGGTTGTGCATGAAAAAAAACGCCTGATATAGTCTGAAATACTTTGTTTGAAGCGTGCAGATTTGTTAAGTTAGCATTGCACGGCATACTGGTCCCAGCTTATTCAATACTCTTCGTTAGTCTTCGCTTCTGATTAACGAACGGTGCATTGTAGGCGTATTTGTATTTTTGATCTGTTGCATACATTTGATGTTACTTATCATGGTAGTGCAAGCTGTATGTTGTGGATTTACTTAACTAAATGCGCTGACCATGTTTTATCATAACAACACGTGCGACTTGTAGGCTACAACTTGACGAAGACGCAAAAATTCACCGTTTTGTCGGATTTGTAATGTACTGTATCATCACTACATGCTCAGTAGAATGCTACTGGCAGTGTAGTGATGTTAGAATTTAGACTAATCGATTACACACTGTGGTCCATACAAAACGTGCCGGTCTGTACTTGATTGTAACTCTGGTGGCTGATCTTTGCCATTTAAAAAATAATCATTTTTGTATCGTTTTAATCGCGAATAGCCTCCATGTTGCATATGTTTATAGTAAAATTTCCCACACCATCTTAAATGTGTATGCACCATGCACACTACTTGGCGACATGGCAAAAACACTTTGACACTTCTTCAACGTCGTCAGCAAACAAAGACTTTGATGATATCATTAACAAGAAGTTGTTACAATAATAAGCAAGTCATGTCCGGTTGTGAGAGTGCAAAAATTATTCAGATCAATCAAGATTTAACAGATAAACGGTCAAATATAGATTCCCCTTGTATGGACCACAGCCAAAGTGTTTTTTTCTCTTTTTTAATTATCTGCCCCATAGCTGTAGCATATAGCATTTGACAGATTATAAAACCGGTTTGTTTGTCAGTGTATCTGTGTATCCGTCTGTGCGCACTCTCGTGGTCGCATTTCTTCATTGATTTTCACCAAAATTGGCACACACGTAAGAACCCCTGAAAGTAAAAACGAGTTCGTTGGGGTCAACATCGCACAACCCCTTCGGCCCCCATTTTGCTACCCAAAACCCCCATTTTATGCCAAGAGGTCCTGAAAATCCATGCAAATATTAACAATCCTATATATGCCTTAAATGTAGGCCTACGCGAATCGCCGAAATTTCCGCGTCTTAAGTGGTCCGCACAACTGCAATAAAACTAAAATGAAAGAGTTGTACAAGTCTTACAGGACTCTTGCAGCAGATCAAACTTGATTAGATTTCATTACCGCGCTGCATGTAATGCAGACACGGTATTGTGATGAGAATTCTGTCTGTCTGTCTGTCCGTCACACGCGTGATCCCTGACAAAACGGTAGAAAGATCGATCCAGATTTTTATACCATACGAAAGAACATTTATCCTTGTTTTCTGAGAAGAAGAATGGTTGGTGGGGGGGGCGACACCTTCTACGTAAAATTTTGGGTCAACCGACCCCCGTTGGAGCGAAATCAACCAATAATCGCTCGTAGCTCCTCAGCCGTAACACCTAGCGAAAAAAGTTCAATTAACGCTAATAGGAAGTCCACTACGCGCTTTCCAATGAGCCTAAGATGATCGTCGTACGTTG
>Ga0049105_1000120_pt1 | contig 18627 bp, 7 predicted proteins | sample WorMetvaBAHAMAS1_FD_61260 | JGI IMG/M metagenome (GOLD analysis project Ga0049105, IMG submission 61260) | Worm MetaG Olavius vacuus BAHAMAS.1 | ecosystem: Host-associated > Annelida > Digestive system > Unclassified | place: Germany: Marburg | collected 2013-04-09
GGGGGTATTTATATAATAGGGGCCCCCACATTTTTTTCTGAACAGGGGCCCCGCTAGGAGTAAATCCGGCCCTGCTGATACTGCAAATATCTGCGCACGGATTGGGCATCAGCTTATTGAAGGGCGGAGCGAGGTGAGGCTAGCTTACCACATAACTAAACGGAAAACGTGAAGGAAATGATCGGGAAAAGAGAAGTTTTGAGGCGGTTACGAAAAAGTCAGCGTTGGAGCTGAGGTGACGTCGTGCGGCAGACTGTTCCAGAGGCGTCTTCCAGCCACCGGAAACACACGATCGCCATTTAGCAACTGACAAGGGAACGTTAAATTGTCAAGGTTCAACTGTCAAACTCAACTTGGTCGACATTTGACTGCTGAAGACATTGTCGTCGTCAGACTCGGATTCGTTTAAGTGACTTGTTGATTATTATGACAAGGAACTTTTGTGATGTTTATTCAAGTTGTTGACAGAATAATTAGGAACCTCGTTGAAGCCTTGATCGGCTTTCGGTCAATACTACATGCCACCATCGGGACCAGACCACCTTCAGCATTTTTATTTTCAAGCAAATACTTTCCAGCATTTTTCAGGAAAAAAATGTCATTCTATTATTAACATTGCACGATTTATTCAACATGGGCGTTATCGTAAAGCGTTACACATTGCACAGCAGCTACAGTAACTACGATTTAGTCGATTTAGTCAGCGTGTGTTTGTTCATTGCTGCGGCGAGAAGCATCGTCGTCATGACGACGTGACGTCATGCCAGGTGCGAGGTCACGGGGTCGGCGCGAGAAGCAGAGCTGCACAACTGGCGTAGCATGCGCCGAATCCGGCGTTGCAGGCAATAGCAGCGGCAGGTGCTCCAACACCAGCTGTCACCGTGCCGAACACGAGTCCTGCCCCCGAGTAACATGGCACTACAACCTTAGCGCAGCCGGCTTGACAGATGCCATACGCCACTAGACCTGCCTCGCTGTCTGGGATGAAACTCGCCACCAGCAGCAGACTAAGTACCAGCATCCGTAATTTAGATGACACCGCCATCTTCATTATCGTCGATGTCAGTTACCTGCAGAGTACATTTTACACAATGAAAAGTTAAAACACGCCACTAATATTTGTGTTTTATTCTGTTTTGTTGATGAGACATTAATACATGTATTTGTGTTATGCTTGTGTAACGAGACATTTGAACTTATAGACCTAAGAGCTGTAGCCAGGAGTAGGAGCGATCAGCCAGTTAAAATTCCCGTTTGGTCTGGGGGGGGGGGTTAGGCGAAGAAGGCAGAGCTACCTCCACATCAGTAGGTCTTCAGACAGTCCGCCGAGTGCTGTCCAGGTTGCAGAAAATCTTACTCTGTCCCTGATATGAATAAAACTCGGTCACTGGCAATCATCGTCAGCCTCCGACCCTCATACTGCACCCACTTACCAAACTTCGGCAAAATCGAACAATTCACAGCTGAGTTACTGATGATCCAACATTTTGCAAGGGCTCCATGCAATGAGCCAATTGTCCTCAGAGGTACGTGATCGGACAATTCACCAAATTTCGCCAATCATCGGCGCTCTTGGATTTCACCTATGTTGATCCGTTTCGAAACCAGGTGGATTCAAATGCCACTAGGCCAAATGTAACTTTCCGGTAACTTAATTGCGAGAGGCGGTCGCACCTGGCGCCGTTCCAGTATTTTGGTCCGGAGCCGAAAGCATGACCTCGAGGGATGGCCAACATCATCAGCTGTCCAAAAACAACCTATCTTTGTTGATCCCAACTTCTGTAATCCATTCTTAAAGATATTTATTGAAGAAGCTTGGACTCCGGTAAACTGTTCCATCTGTTAACAACTTTCGCACTTTTTTGCGCCTTGTAAAATTTGGGGAGAGGGGTGAGTGAAATGCCTGTCATTTTACCAGGTCAGTCTGAGAAACAAACCCGTAATATGAGTCTGAGTGTCAAAATAAAGTATACAACAGCAAAATATACAAAATATACAAAATATAGATGGCTTTTAACATACGTCTGGCGGCCTATAAACGTTATAAAAATTCACAAAATTTGAACTTACGATCAATGGTGAGAGATAAAAGACAAAAGTGCCAAGATGCCTGCTACATTCACTCTTCAACGGTAACAAGTGAACAGCAACAACCAACTGTATACTGCGATTATATAGGCTTACAGCCTAGAGAAAAGACTTTGGTCACCAGCGGATTTCCTGAAAGCAACGAATCACCGACGTGGTTACTTCGCAAAACAGATATCGAAACATATTTTGCATCACACGATAGAGCGGTGTTTCTATAGTTTCTTGAGGCCATCATGGTCGGTCGTGAGTTTAGGGATTCACCTCGAACGAGTGTCTTGAAGAGCAGTAGCTCCCAACCCTGTCGAAAGCGTATATTTGACCAATAATCTGCAATTACCTGGAAACGGTAAGAGATAGGATGTAAATTAGTAGGCTATTAAACAATCACTAATGAAAAGTTGCATATATGAGCTTTTGGATTGGTACCGAAATCGGTGACCTTGAGTGACCTTGAACGGCATAAGTGCCGTCATCTTGCCGCGTAATTCTACTGAATTTCGTAGCTTTGGGGGCCAATTAGGTCGACGTGCTTAAAGATAGACCAATACCGCCTGTAACAAAAATGCAGTCCAAAAATCTAGTATTTAATAATATAATATAACTTTTGGCAATATTCGAATAGGTTACCGAGAACGAATGCATTAGCTACACCCCCCTCTACAGTCAAAGACGACAATTTGACCACTACTGAGCGGTAACTCGAAAACGGTGCGAGACATATGATGTAAGATTAGTATTGTTCACTATATAATAGCAGGTCGAATACGGGCTTTCGATTGGTACCAAAACAATCAGAGTCTGTGTGTCAGGAAGAGCACATAGGTACAACAGAAACACCTTCCGACATACGTCGGGCGGCCTTAACAACAGAAAAATAATAGTGGACTTGAGGAAATTTTAAGACAGTTACAATACATAAGTGTGAGAGACAAACAGAAGGGCTGCGCGCTATTGGATGTAGGCTACTTCGTCGAGTGGTAAAGCAGATCTGGTATAGCTGTGGGTGAACTTCGTGTGGACCGTGTCAAGGAGCAGAAATAATAAAAGGAACCATTCATGTGGGCCTGAAGTAACATTTTCACGAAAGTACGTTAAGATAAGTCAAACTACGTCATGGACCGAAACTGGAATTTCCGCGGTTTCGTATGACGTTGGCCTACAGTTTCTGCAACCAGTGTACTGATGGCGGTACAATGTCGTATCGCATAGAATACCGCAAACTTCGCTCCGCTGTCATTCCACACTTATTAGCGTGCAACTGTACACAAAAGGTGCAGTTCTAAATAAATTTGTGCAGCTGTAAACGCATATCTGTGCAGTTTAAATGCGGAAACACAGAACACGATCACATAAAGAACCAAAGACTTTGTCGCTATAGATGAGTTTTCAAAGCTTGCGTTGTTGTGGCCGGGGCTCGGCCCCGGACCCCGCTAGGGAGCTTACAGCGCTCCCATACAGCTGGATTTTAGGAAAGGGAGGATGATGGAGAAAAGGGAAGAGGAGGAGAAGGGAAGAGATAGAGAGGAAAGGGGAGGGGACAAGAGGGGAAAAGAAGGTCGAGATATAGAGAAGGAATGGGTTGTACAATGTACAGTTGTAAAAATTCCTTAAAGAAAGCCCTACACAATCCGCAAAATTCGTGTACAAGTCCGTGATCGCATTTCGTGCGGGAAGAGCTGTGACAGTCAGCAGATTTGCAACCAACGAACAACAGAATATGAACAAATTGAGACAATTAAATGACAATAGTGAATAACGCCAATCTCATCGCTAAGAATTACACGTGAAGAGCAACACTACTTTTCTCGTATTGTCAACTCCATTGACCCTCTCTTTCATGGAAACTAAACTACAAGTGGCAGCCGCAGTATCAGGAAGTCAGCAGCATTTAAAGCTGTAGATGTATTCCAGTATTTCAAAGCATGGGGTGTCTACTGTCTAGGCAGACTAGGTGTTAAACCACTGAATATTTTTTACATTATCACATAGAATTCTGCAGAAAACACACATATTCAGTTTCAGATCTTATCCAACACAATAGAATGACATTTTATAACCGCTGGACGCGTTTCCTGGACCCTGGACTCGCCGAGGGAGCTTGCGCTGTCACTGAACGACGCCCTAGCTGCTGGGTTCGAGGAGACGCTTCACGACAAAAAAGACAGGAAAATGGGAAAAGAAGAGTGAAAGAAGAGGAAGGAAAAGATAAAGAGAGGGAAGTGATGGAAAAAATAATCCCGAAATACATATCTGGCTGCCGGCTAACATCTTGCCTAACTGGAAAGCTCGAATTAAGACGGACGAGGCAAGAATGAAAGTAGACACTGTGAGGGAGGAGCGATATCTCTCGCCTCAATCCCTGAACATGAAACTGTCTCACATGACACTGCAGTAAGCAGCTGGACCACTGGCAGTCCAAGCAACACCCATGGTAGATATCGCACACGTCAGCATAAGACCCGAGCGGAAATTCCAAGTTTCTATAACTATACAGGGAGCCTGAGAACGCCGCAGCTGGCCGGTGGGTACGGTACTACAATTCGCCAATCGCCAGTGACTTAAGCAATGAGTACCAACTGACTGTATAATTGTGGCAGAGATTCTAGAATCTCTGATTATAGCAAGCTCAGCTGTTTAATACAGTCAGTTGGTACTCAGTCAATTGACTTGAACTGAGCCCTTAAGTTTTTTTTGTGCGCCTTATAAATACTCTTACTTACTTACTTACTTACTTAAGTAGCATAGGCTAATTCAGGCGGCTGAGCAGCACACTCAGCACTATCTTTGTATAACTATTACATACGGACAGTTTTTTGCCGCGCAACACAAGAGAACATTCTGTTCGTCTCTACGTCTAAAACGGCTCAAGATATCGAAATATTTTCGCGCCGTACCATAACGATGTCTGTAGTTTTCTGAGGCCAAATTTCGCAATCCTGTTCATCTCCAACGAGAACTTGACACGTAATCTGCGATATCTTAGAATCGATGCCAGATAGGCTGTAAGTTAGGCCTACTCCTGTTCTTAAATCCCTACACTGGCTCAAAATAAACTAACGCATCCTTTCTCCAACATAGGGTTTTCACGACAAACCAACCTCAATATCTCCACTACTTGATTTCTGTTCAACCTTGTCACAACACTACGGTCACTCTTGCTCGCCCACCTACCTGCTCCTTTTCAAAAATCACTAATCGCCCTTTTCGGTATGCTGCACCTTGTCTATTGAACAAACTCGGGGCCCACTGATCTTCGCAAGCCTAGTCAGATACAGTCTCCTTCACTTTCACCTATCACACGCGACAGTTCATCATCTTCACCATCTTTACTATCACCATTTTCATTTTCTCTTACTCGTTCAGTCTTTAATTCTGAACTTAAGACTTGGATCTTCGGCAAATCCTTTCCTCCATAGACTTTTTCTTTTCCTCCCGGACTGATTCCACGAACTCTCGGATCATTTAATGTTTTTATTCTGCTCAACGGCTGGATTTGTTATTTTGTTTGCATGGTGTGTTAGACTAAGCCGGTTCTTAGTGGGTTTTCGAACACACTTAAAATCAATGCACTTTCATTCATTTCATTCATACTATTATTCACTAATAGGAAATAGCATACGGCATTTCGATTGATACCAAAGGTGGTAACCTTAGATGACGTTGAACGGCGTAATGGCCGTTATTTTGCGTTATTTCACCGATTTCTGTGGTTAAGGCCAATTATGTCAAAGTGATAGAAATAAAATTTAATCACAATCCCATCAAAACCAAAATCTAAGATGAAATATGCGTTCAAGCAAGACATCCAAATTTAATGTACATTTACCAAATTCGCTTTGGTTCTGGTGATATTGTCCCATATCCCGTTATCGCAGTTTCGCCCAAAGTCCGCGGACATAGGCTACGCGTGTGCTAAAATATCTTTCGCAACGTCATTTCGGCATTTCAGGTATAATCTGACGAGTATACAGTAGATGTCCTGCAGTGCGTCGCTTCGACTTCTTGCTGATGTCGACGTATGCCACGTCATGCTAAAACAGAATACGTTAGAATACGTGTAGGATACAATCCTCCAGAAAATAGAATACGTACGATATAGGTATGTTCGAAGCTGAAAAGTATTTGCTTGAAAATGAAAATGCTGAAAATGGTCTGATCCGGATGGTGGCATGTAGTGCTCCCGGATGCCCATATATAATTTCTGTCCCCCGGATCCTTATTATGGACTGGAGTCCAAAAATCCCTAAACTAGAAAAGGTGTCAGTTAAGCATTGCATGTTGCCCGCTTAAATTGTGAGCCCCTTAATGCACCAGCCTACCCGATTTCAGCAAGAGGGGCAACGGCTGAGTATAAATAGCGATTCATCGAGTTAGCTGGATTAGTTTTTCAGGGGGATTTATAGCCCTATCAGAGGCGGGTGAACCGAACTGGCAAATACAATCCAATACAATATGAAAACTTAATAACGCGCCATATACATGTAACTTTAACTTTAAAACATGTTACAACTTGTTCTCGAGTATTCTGCTACATGGGCATATAGTACATCTCACATTCCGAAACCTATGACAACTAATGTCTGGCGAGAATCGACAAAGCGTCAAGCGTCTTTATACTACTGAAAAACATCTGGAATAGCAAGTCATTGAACACTGATAGTAGTCTGCGGCTACTATCAGTCCTACGCAATAAAAATAAACTTGAGACGACACAGCACAATATTTACCGCGCTGCATGGAATGCAGACGCGGTATAGCGATAAGAATTCTGTCTGTCTGTCCGTCCGTCCGTCCGTCTGTCACACGTGTAAATTGTGACAAAACGGTGGAAAGCTCTGACCAGATTTTTACACCATACGAAAGATGATTTAGCCTAGTTTTCTGAGAAGAAGAATGGTTTGTGAAGGCGACCCCTTCTACCTAAAATTTTGGTCAATCGTCCCCCGCCGATTTTGAACCGATAATCGCTCGTAGCGTCTCAGCCGTAACACCGAGCGAAAAAAGTTCAATTAACGCTAATAGGAAGTCCACCACGCGCTTTACAATGAGCCTAAGATGATCATCGTACGTTGCCCCTAAGTCTCCCAAAGGGGGTCTCAAAAACGCAAAACGGCCGATTTCCGTAAAAAAAATCGCACTTCGCTTGTAGAAAGTCTGCTACAAAGTTTCTTTGTGTGAAAACTGTTAGCGGCAAAGTTGTAAGGCATTCATTGGCCTAACTAACCGTGCAAAAATGATTGGTGGGGGGCGACCCCTTCTACCTGAAATTTTGGATCAAAGTGACCGCGTTGGTGCGAAATCGCCGATTTTCGATCTCTTTTTGCTCGTAGCGACTCAACCGTAACACCTAGCGAAAAAAGTTTAATTAACATTAATAGGAAGTCCATTACGCGCTTTCCAATGAGCCCAAGATGAACATCGTACGTTGTCCCTAAGCCCCCCAAACGGTGGCTCGAAAACGCAAAGTGTCCGAAATTTGAACAATAAGCTGCGATAACTCGGAAACAGTACGAGATAGGATGTTAGTTACTATTAATCACTAATAGGAAATTGCATACGGGCTTTCGATTGACACGCACCTCGGTGACCTTGAATGACCTTGAACGCCGTAATAGCCCTTATTTTGCGTTTTTCACCGAATTTTATAGATTTTCAGGCCGATTATATCACAGTGGTTAAAGATAGACCTATAATGTCCGTAAAATATTGTCTCCTAGTTCCAGTCTTCTACTTTTGGCGAAAATTATAACGCATCCTGCAGCGCGGTCTCTCTGCGATAGCTGAGCATCTTGTTAGAGAATTGGCTCCTCGGCATTATTTGAAAGGAAAGTCAACAATGAATAAATTCGGAAGTGGGCAGGGTTGAAGAAGGGCATGATCCATTTGTCGAAACAGGTTTCAGATTCGTAATGAAACCCATTTCGGTTTCACGGCGCAAATGGATCATATTGTTTAGAAGAATATTGAATGCCGTAACGCAGTATCTAAAAGACGATTTAATTATCGTCGTCTATGATAAATAAATATTGCCCAGTTTTACTATTATTTATTTTGTTTGTCTGTAAGCTTTGCAAATGGCTATAACTGTTTTTTGTTGTAATAAAGCTGCTGAATATCGCTGTTACTGCTCATAGCACTGCAGTGTGCATGGCGCTATCCAGCAGGTTTAGCTTTTATAACACATGAGGAAAAATATAAACGAGTTTGAGTTTAATAAGGTTTTACGTCCACTCAACACAGCTCATTTTGGAGATGAGTATTTCCAATTCCAGACAATAATTGCAACAACAATATAACAGAAATAAAAGAACACTTAGCTTTAGTTGCGTTATACAACATCGGCCAGAAACCAGCGTATTATTCTACCATGCCCGGAACCCGCACTGGCGAAAAAAATGAATATTGAAGTCAAATTGGCATCATGCCATTTTTGCTTTATATGGTTTAGGCTACATGTGTCAAAATCATTATGTCACCAACTGCGGCAAACGCGTTCAGTTGTTACAAGCTTGCCGTAGCCTCGGCCACCTTTGTACGATCTCACTAGCGAAACCGTTATGCGGTTAGGTTTCACCAGTTCCGCGAAACCGGTTTCAGTTTCACAAATGGAAACTGATCGCGCAGATTCACTGAAACTGATCTGAAGTCGGTTTCCGTTTCGACGAATGAATCACGCCCTAAGATGGCTAGGGCATGTGTTAGAGCCTACGAATGCCCGACACAAGAATTTCTCACCAAGCTATCGGCTGAGAGTTCAGGGGATACAGAGGAAGACCATATCTACCAAGAAATAAGTAGCTCAGCTATCGCAGAGACACCACGCTGCAGGGTGGGCTAGTTTTGGCCAAAAGCAGAAGACTGGAACCGGGAGACAATATTTTGCGGACATTGTAGGTCTGTCTTCAACCACTGTGACGTAATTGGCCAGCAAAGCTATGGAATTCGATGAAAAACGCAAAATAAAGGCTATTACGCCGTTCAAGGTCATTCAAGGTAATTCAAGGTCACCCAGGACGGTATTAATCGAAAGCCCGTATTCGACTTCATATTAATGATTAAGTTCTGACATCCTATCTCGTACCATTTAGGAGTTACCGGGGCTTATTGTTCAAATTTTGGACATTTTGCGTTTTTGAGCCACCCTTTGGGGGCTTAGGGGTAACGTACGATGTTCATCTTAGGCTCACTGAAAAGCGCGTAGTGGACTTCCTATTAGTGTTAATTAAACTTTTTGTTAGGTTTACGGCTGAGTCGCTACGATCGAGCGAAAACAGATTGAAAATCGGCGATTTGCAAGCGGGTGGGTCAGCTCCGCCAAATTTTCACGTGACAGGAATCTCCCCACCAATCATTTTTGCACGGAGAGATAGGCCAATGAATGCCTCACAACTTTGTCGCTGACAGTTTTCACACAAAGAAACTTTGTAGCAGACTTTCTTCAAGCAAAGTGCGATTTTACAAGCAAAACGGCCGTTTTGCTTTTGGCAACGTACGATGATCATCTTAGACTCCTTGGAAAGCGCGCAGTGGACTTCCTATTAGTGTTACTTGAACATTTTTGCTATGTGTTACGACTGAGGCGCTACGAGCGAATATCGGTTCAAAACCGGCTATTTCGCTTTAACGGGGCCGGTTAACCCAAAATTTTAGGTAGAAGGGGTCGCCCCACCTACCATTCTTCTCAGAGGTTTATGCTAAATGCTGTTTCGTGTGGTATAAAAATCTGGACAGGTCTTTCTTCCGTTTTGTCATAATCCACGTATTTGACAGTCAGACGGACAGATAGGCGGACGGACAGACACCTTTCTCGTCGCTAGTCCGCAGTGGCATTCCATGCAGCGCGGAAAAACTGTCTTGACACGACAAAAAGCAGACGAACTTGCAGCAGACAACAGCGAATGGCGCGACGTGTAGTCCAATGTGTCTTCGACGCAGCTGAACCAAGGTCCGAGGTTCAAGGAATTTCATGATGCTAGTTACGGCTGCGCTGTATGAGTTTATGTTTTCTGTACGTTCAAAACCTCTTTACCTTCAGAACTCTGCGACTGCGAGGTATGAGTTTCTCACGTTTGCAATAGCAGCAGCGTTGGCCGCAGCAGCAGTAGTAATATCCTTGCTGGTTGCTCTCGTCATCGCGTGGCTGCTTTACGAACTGGCCTCGAACAAACTCGAATATTAGCGCCATGGTCAACATGTGGAAACGCCAGATGTTCTCGGCCCGTAGCATCGCCTTGTCGTAGCGCTGGTTGATCATAGCAATCAGAACGTTGAGAAGAATGATCGCTGTCACACAGACGTAGCCGACCACGACTACGTCAAAAAGGTCAAAGCGTATCCTGGCATTCGAGCGCTCGTCTCTTGCTTCTTGGAAGTACTCGCCAGTACCCGTCGCTGCGGCAAACACGTCATAGACGGTACCAGCAAGATAGACCACATCATCTGAAGGAAGTTCTGACATGCGGAGGGTGTGCATGGCGAACGAAAATCCAACAAAAGTAAACAGAAACACGAGCAGGAAACTCAGGGCGATATCCTTGACGATGATTTCTCTCAATACTTGCGAGAATAAGCAGAACTTCATGGACGTTTTGCTGAATAAAAAGAATTCCGTGATCCATCCAAAGAGTAGGACCATCGCAGTCACTTTGACATACGAGACGTAATTCGTTTTGTCGCAATACTCTGTATACCAGACGAAAAAGGAAATGCAGAATGCAACAGAGCTAAACTGCTGCCCGATAAGTGACGTTATAAACTCGGACGGCTTGCATCCGACAAGGTTTTTGCCTGTAAGACGTTTGTACAATTTGCTTAATACGAATATGATAACCATGGCCAAAATCAGCAGAGGTAGTAGGCCTACGAACGAGCCTTGGGCAAGCAGGATCGAAGGCCAGATAAGCCATATCCATGAAGGATTTGATGGGAGTTGGCTTTGCATAGTAGATGACCTGTTATCAGCGATCGAACTGCAGCTGGAATTAGCGGGAAAGTTGAGGTTGAAGAGCTTGATAAGCGAGCAGGTAGTTGGGATGTAATAGTATGAGAAGCAGATCATGTAGAGTAGCTGCAACACCGCGATGACAAAATAGCATGTCTGAGTAAAACGAATGTATGGTTTCGTGAGTTCCTTGATCGGTTCTTTCTCAAGTATTCTCGTTTCATACCATTTACTACTGTTCTTTATCAAATAGCACAGGTAGGAGAAAGGGTACGGCTCGAAGTAGTAATTCCTCTTCGACTGCGCCAGCGTTAAGCGATTTAGTTCGTCCTGTGCCGTTTTAGTGACGTCGCCCTTGGTTTTTAGCATGAAGTTGGTAATGTCGAATAGCGTCTCCTTTTTCGAGTCAAATCGAAAGACACCGTGTGTGTTGAAAATCTCTTCCAGAATTTCGGAAGCACCTGTCTTGATGGCATACTTAATGACATTCGAGTTAGGTTCGTCAGGTCGAGTAATCAGCCACATCATTGTCTGTCGCAGACATTCATCGTACTGACTCGATGCTTTCGTGATCAGCTTTACCTTGTCCTTCAAGCACCGCCAGGTGACGGCGTTGTCAACGATCACACGGTAGACGGCCACTAGTTGCTCGGTTTTCTCCGGACATTCGACCGACTGGGCTACAATATCGCGAAGCACGTCCTTGGACAGGTTGGCGCCATGCTGGATCAGCAGCGCCGTGGCATCGGCGTTCCCGCCACAGGCGCAGATGCTGAGGAGAGTAGGCAGCGGGGGCTCGCGATTGCGGTCCGCATCATCTATATCCCATCCGAACTTAGACGGTGCGAACGTGTTCAGCATGTGGATTATGGTGCGAGGATTGGTTGATTTAGCGGCCACGTGGAACGGTGTGTCGCTGTTCGAATTTTGAATCCTTGCGTTGGCCAACTTGAACTTCTCTATAAACTCACTAGACACATTCACATTTCCTGCAGCGATATGCAGAGCTGTGTTGTGGCCACAGTTGTTATTCTTATTCAGCTGCCTGAAATTACAATATCAAATGTAATAATGATAATTAAATCAGGCTATGCAATGATGATCAATCAATGATTATCAATAATGATTAATCAAAATGATGTGATGCAATAATGATAATATTAATTATTAAACATTAATTTCATCTTAACTCTGGTTAAGCCGGAGTCACAAGTGCAACGATTACGATCTATTTGTTTACGATTGATATCGGTGACCGTGCCTTTCCTGTCGCCTTTGCTGTGCCGCAGCATGTCATCTGCATCATCACTGTCTGTCTTCTGCAGCCGCCTCAAGACACATCTCTTTAGGCGCTGCTTTCCTTGACTAATCGCCATAATTACTGTTGTGCCTGAGAAGTGACACCGTCATTGTCGGACACATTAATCGTTTTTGTTACTTACTTACTTACTTACTCACGACTAAATGATTAGACTAGACCGCAAGCCTAGTTCGTCATCGTGACTCTGGGTTAATGGCTACTCACTTCTTCCATTTTCGTCTATCTCATCTGGCGGAAGCATGATCAATATCCCTTAAGTGCTGTCACAACGTGTGAGGATGCAGTTCACTAGTCAGATAATCCATCAGCCAATATTCTCTACCAACTTTGATACATAAATTATGTAAACAAGCTGATATGAAGAATTCCCACGTACGTACATGTACTCTATGTTGTTCTTGATGGCATTAAGCAGTAGTTCGACCACTTCTTCACTCGGATCGACGGCCATGGCAGCTGAGTGGAAAGGTGTACTTCCCTGATTATCCTCCTAAAAATTAAGTGATTAAGTAAACACCGGTAATTGTCCAAAACAACGTATGGGACAAAAAATGCCAACGTAGAACTGTAGAACTCGACTATACCAGCACGATAGCCAATTGCTTAAAAGCTAATAACACGTTAAAGATATCGATTATTAGACGTTTACAACTCAGCTAAAATGTACCAATAGATCTCCCTCTAACAAATGCCGACAGACAATCAAGAAAACCCAGCATCTCTGGCAGAGATATTATAACAGCACACAGTAATCGAAAGACATGTTGCCGACAACTTCTCAGTCGTTTTGTTTGTTCTATCTTAGCAGAATGACACTGATATGACAATTAGAGCGTGCAAAAAATGTACTTAGGACAAAACACCATTACTTCAACAACCGCGCAGCTATTTTGAAATTTTGGACGTCAACAAATGGAAAATGTGAAAAATTACAACATAACACGAAGTTCACAAACCTTCAATTGAGCTCCAGCTCCCAGTAGGATTTCCACGTCCTTGATGTGTTCGAACTCTGCGGCCAGGTGGAGCGCGGTCTCACCTACATTGTTCACATAATCGACGTTCTCCGCGGTCAGAAGCTTCAACTGTTTCAAAATGGCACATCGGCCATTCTTGGCTGCCTCATGAATTAGTCCGTTGCCTCGTTTCCGTAGCGATGTTTCACTGTGGCCATCAGTTTGCTGACCATTGGTAAGTCCGACGCTCTCCTGTGCATTCTCGTCTTCTATGTTCTCTACACTTGTCGTCGACCTTGCTTCACTTGCCTGCACACTCAAAGTCTCCCGCAAATACTCAACAAACGCTGATTCATACTCGGCCATTTGCTCCACGAATGCCATAGCCAGGTGAACCCGTGGCCGTGGCTGATTGCCATCACCAGAATCTTTCTGGTTAGAGTAGCCATTCTCGTCATCGCTGATCAGGCGCAGTAAGAAATTCCTGCTGCGAATTTTCCACGTTTCACTTTTCATTAGTGTCTCGCGTATTTCGCGTTTTGCTGCATTCTCATTATCCTCACTCTCATCTTCATTTTCATCCCTCTTAAAACATTCTGTCCATTCCTCCAGCGCAGTGTGATGTGTAAGCTTTACCTTCTCCCACAAATCATCCACATTGAAATCCATATCGTCGTTTAGTAGTCTAATCGTTCGCTCTGTCCCCGCCACAAAATATCTGCAAATATATAGAATATAATAATAACAACAAGATGCTCAGTTATCGCAGCCGCGCTGCAGCGTGCGTTAGTTTTGGCCAAAAGTGGGAGACTGGAACTGGGAGACAATATTTTACGGATATTGTAGGTCTATCTTCAACCACTGTGACATAATCGGCCTGATAATCTGTCGAATTCGGCGAAAAAAAACGCAAAATAACTTAAATAAGGGCTATTATGCCGTTCAACATCATTCAAGGTCATCGAGCTCGTCACGAACCGAAAGCCCGTATGCGATTTCCTATTAGTGATTAATAGTAACTGACATCCTATCTCGTACCGTTTCGGAGTTATCGCGGCTTATTATTCAAATTTTGGACACTTTGCGGTTTTAAGCCCTCTTTAGGGGGCTTAGGTACAACGTACGATGTCCATCTTGGACTTATTGGAAAGCGCGTAGTGGACTTCCTGTTAGTATTAATTGAACTTTATTCGCTAGATGTTACGGCTGAGGCGCTACGAGCGAATATTGGTTCAAAATCGGCGATTTCGCTCCAACGGGGTCTGGTTGACCTAAAATTTCAGGTAAAAGGTTTGCCCCCACCAACCATATTCTTCTTCTCAGAAAACTAGGCTAAATGATCTTTCGTATGGTGTAAAATCTAGACAGATCTTTCTTTCGTTTTGTCACAACGCACGCGTTTTACAGAGAGAAAGATGGACGGACGGACAGACGGACAGACAGAATTCTCATTGCTGGACCGCGTATGCATTCCATGCAACGTGGTGAAAACACTCGGAGAGCATAGACTTCCGCCAAGGCGAATCTGGTCTGCATCCCGAGTGCTGATCCGGTGTCCGCATACGGACGACCTCCAAATGTAATGGTCTGTCCAAATATACATCAAATATAAATAAGCTTTTCCAGAGACACCAATGGTAGAAAAATGTCCCATTTTGCAATGGTGAAGAATCCTATTAAAAATTCCTAGATCCGAGTCCAGATGGAGATGACTTCCAAGATTTAATCAGTTTTTCCTTTATCATAAGTACATATCTGGTAAAATTATCATGAAGATCCGATCAGTATAGTTGTTGCTTGAGGTTGCAAACAGTCATAAAACAGACGGACAGACAGACAGACAGACAAACGCCAATTAAACATCCGTGGCGGAGATACATGATCTGCGTCCTATATTGAGCACATCTGTACCCTGCTATCAACCGGACACCCCCTCTCGTATGAATCGACTCGCCATCAGCGTGGCTTGCTGTACTGGCGGTGTTAGCGACATGTTTAAACAAGAAGCTCAGCTACCGGTAGCTGAGCTTCTACCGCAGAGGCAGAGCGCATCTAATATCGCTCTATCGTACGGCGCAAAAAGCATTTCGATTATGATGAACCGTTTAATGGCGTGCGCGCATCAATGTCTTCAATGTTGAAATAAGTCTTAACAAAAAGCGAATTTCGAGATGCAACTGAAACTGAGTAAAAAGTTATAATTTAGACAGTGGGCGTTATATGGCGAAAGCCTGTGCTTACTTATGCCGTCAGTGTTGTTGCATTGACGGCTTCGGTGAATTCGGTGAATTATTATTGGTCATTATTGGGGATCACTCGTTCAGAGTAAACCCCTAAACTGAGGAGCACGAAATTTGGTTTCAAGAATCATCGCTCTATCCTATCGTATTGATGTATTTAGGCCTACAGACGATTATTTCGTTTTGTCACGTTTTGTCGGTAGCTTTAATAATAATAATAATAACAGCATTTGTATAGCGCCATAAAGTCCGAAGATACAGAGGCGCAGCTTTCGTGGTCAATTACGTAAAAGTAAACAGCTTTTGAACCCTGCTGATCGACATTATGAACTCTTAATAGTGCGTCAAAATATTGAAAATATACCCCCGTGTGGTCTTTCTTCGATTAAAAGAGAATCTTGTTTGAAGTTTTGATTCCTTCATATGTTTTTTTTCTGATCAGAGAGTCAAATCGCGACAGAAAGTAGGCTACACGGTGTCTCGAGAAATTTATTGTCTTGATGCAGCTGATCTTCTAATTCTGTTAAAAACAGGCCGTGATGAATCGTTGTTATGTTCTGCATTGCTATTTCTGTTATTACTGTAGTTTTTTCCTCTTTTTATGTGTTTCTACCATTCCGGTGAATAAAGACAATCATAGCGTTGGATATTTACAAGAACATTTGACACTGACTCAGGCTACAGAATAATAATATTACTGTCGGATACATTCGTGAACTCCGTGCGCTAGGCTAAGATGGCTAACTTTTCGGTGCACGTCAGATCACAGCATACGCTTACCATGTCATATGGTATCATAACATCTACATCTACAGGCAGCAGCTAGGCTACAGGCTATGTGTGTCCTGTGGCTTCTATAAAATGCAGCTCCTCCGAACGACATCAAAGATCAGCGCAGTCTTCTTTGCAATTGTCAAATTGTTGGTTGCATGCAATTTCTGCGGGCGAATCACCTGACCCTGTGCCGGGGAGCATTCCTGCCGATACGTAGCACGACGCCTTACTGGCTAAACAGGCTGATTTACACAACAAGTTGGAGAAAGCACCCGCATCTCTGACTGGGACGAGAAAGATGAAGATGATCGTAATTGCCAAATATGATGAAGACATCTTCGTACCTACACAGTAACGACGTCGGCTTAGCACCTGTTTGAACTTGCGAAATTATCATCCCAATCGTTGTCACCGTCATGAAATTTTGTGATGTATACGTAACAATTAATTTGGGCACAGAGGCTACAAAAATCTAAAACCTTTTTTGTTTTGCTCTGTTTTGCTGAGAAGACAGACTGTCAAGTGCGTCACGTGCAGACACGAGCGTAGGCGTAGCCAGGATTTTCGATGCGCGGGCGGCGGGAGGCACTCATAGGCCTAGGCGGCGATGCCATTTTGAGTTCGGCGTATTAGAGGGTCGGTTTCGAAAAGGGTTCCCAGAAAATGTTTGAGTTCTTTTGTCTAAAAAATGGAATAGTCTAGTGCATTTGTAAGCACTACGTGTGTAACAGGAGGGGACTGGGTAAAGTTGCATGGTATTCTTGCTGTGGAGGTCCACCGGCTGTCCCCCCCCCCTCCTTCCCTCCCTTCCTCCCTCTCGCTACGCCGATAGAGACAGAACTCACGCAACTGAGCATTATGTAGTAGAGTTGTATAGTAGGCCTATATCTTCTTATTATCTGTGCCCCAGCTGTCTGGCAAAGCAGGTATTGTTTTAGCGACGTTGGCCCGTGTGTGTATGTGTCTGTTTGTCTGCCAGCTGTCTCTCTGCCCAACATGAAAATACAATATAACTTGGTAGGAATATTGTGTTACGGTGAATCATACACGTAATTAGAATATGGTAACATTTGACCCTGAACTTTGACCTCGAGAGCTAAACTTGATGTCAGCGGGCAGGGTTTGCTTTCCCTTTAAACATAGCTTCAGTTGGGTATAATAATGTTAAGTAATATAGGAACAATCACATGAAGATTTAGGCATCCACTAATTAACTTTGATAAACTGTCGAAGAACCAGTGAGAAAAGAATAGAACTGGCTTGGACATAGGCCTACCATGTGACGAGGTGATCAAAACATCGTTAAGCAAGCATTGCAGTGGATATCGCAGAGGAACAGGGCGACCCAGAAACACCTGGAAAGGGATCTAGAGCAAAAAATGTGGTGGAGAGGGTTACAGCCGGGGAAGGGGGGATAGAGACAGCAGCACAATACAGAGTATGGGTATAACTTTAACCACTTTGACGATGAAGTTGGTCCAAAATCTAGCAAATTCAATGATATAACGCAAAATAACAACCATTACGTCGTTCAAGGGTCAGCGATTTTTGGTACTAGTGGAAAGCCAGTACATGCGACTGCGCATTACCGGTCCAATTTTCGCTCTCGACAGGGGGGGGGGAGTGCCTGTCCTTAACGCACTAAGGTTTGAACCCCTACATTAGGGATGAGGAAATTTGGTCTCACGAAACTAGAAATATCCCTCTATCGTACGATGTAAAATATTTCGTTATCTTGAACCGTTCACCGGCGATTCACGAACGTGACAGATAGACGGACAGACTATAGCTTTACCGCCACGCTTTACCGCGTGGCGCGGCCAAAAGGCATAGAGAGAAGACAGTGTAGGTTTAATCACCGACAGATCACTGAGAATGGAAATATTTGCCTAGACCTACATCAATTCACCTTGTCTTTGCTAGGCCTGCATTCTTCACATCCAAAACCTTCCTACCCCCTCCTGTAAGTTTAAGCTTATAGCCTACTGCTACATCCATGCACGTCGTACTCTTATACTAACGAGAATAAAACTCAGCCACTAACCTGTCAAAACAGTCTAAAACTCTGCTATTAGTTACTAGTGGCGCTAAAGCAAGCCGTTAGGCAAAATGGTCAAGACGGGAATGTTGCCACGAGTGAGTGGCACCACCCACCCTGCAGTGAGCGCTATTAATTATTTATTTATCATCAATAGCGCTGCAGGACGGTGAATCTATATGCTAGTTAGCCTAGGCCTATCTAATCAATAGGCAGCGAACAAGCCCGTAACCAGGATTTTTTCTGCGGGGGGGGGGGGCAAATCC
>Ga0049105_1000121_pt1 | contig 18610 bp, 11 predicted proteins | sample WorMetvaBAHAMAS1_FD_61260 | JGI IMG/M metagenome (GOLD analysis project Ga0049105, IMG submission 61260) | Worm MetaG Olavius vacuus BAHAMAS.1 | ecosystem: Host-associated > Annelida > Digestive system > Unclassified | place: Germany: Marburg | collected 2013-04-09
AGACAACATCCGAGTTATGGTGATTGTCTGGAGGTTAAGAGGGAATGTTATCAGAACTGCTCTGTGCTGGGTTGTGTGACACAATGTTCACAGTCAGCAGCACACTTATATGAGCAGTTCTTACAGGTCCAGCAGATTGGGTTTGTCACAATGGGACCGTTACGTCATGCATAGAGGCAGTTGCCTAGAGTTGTATTACTGTAACATGGTGGAGTGGTCCTGGTGGGATTTAGGCTTTATCTGAAAGACCAACTAGTTTCCTTCAGTGCTTTGACACTGTTGGTTTGGTCATATGACTAGTAAAAATCGTCCCCGATATGACCTATAATGTGTTTGGTGGGACGTTAAACCTTGCTCTATCTATCTACGTCTGTGCCAATTTTGGTGAAAATTGAAGTGTGACAGTGAGAGTGCTCGCAGACGGATACACTGATGGACAGACTGGCTGACAGATGCAAACCGATTTTATAATCTGTTCCATGCTGTATGCTATAGCTATGAGGCAGATAACTGCTGATCAGATCGTCATGAAAATTTTATTGGAGATGTATCTTTCGACAGGAAAGAACTCATTAAATTTGGAGATTGTGAGATGGGGCATTTTTCCACAATTTGGTTCATCTCTCTGGAAAAAACTGATCAGATTTTGTGAAAAATTTATCACATATGTATCCTTAAACAAGGAAGTCTAAGTCATCTGGATCTTGACCGGAGTGCTTTTGTTGTCTTTTGTGCTTTATATATCTTTAATGTTTCTGGCCTGTAGATGTAACACTTTGTGTTTTTATGTAACTGTGTTTATCTCTACGTAATATGGATTTCTCAATTACATGAACATTTTCTGATTTTCGTATAATTGCTCATCGTAGTGTCACTTCACATCATTGGTAGTTGGTTTTTGACTGCTTTGTACATGCTTGTTCTTTCTGTATGTATGTCAACATTGACAGTGTGTAGTATGGTGCGTTGACAGCTTGCCAATCTGGAGTTGTTTTGGGTTGTGTCGGAAGTCTGCAGAGAGCATGACGTCATCAGAAGAGTCAAAATCATTCAGCATTTTATTAAATTAGCAAGTTAGTTATTTCTTTTTGACATTGCAGTGAGTGTGTATGAGTAGATGTGATGTGATTAATTCAGTGATAGCTGTTTGATGTTGTATACACTGTGTCTCAATAAAAACTGTGCAACTATACATTCGTTCATAAGTTTGACAAATGTTGACCGATTTTCAAGATTTTGTCACTGTCGTATTCTCCATGATATTTGCAATAAAATCCATGTCATTTATTTCACCACACTTTAAAGGTGTTACTCCACTACTTTGCACAACAAAAGATCGAAACTGACAAAATTCTGCTGCACATAATGCAATAGCTCTTGTTTAATGTTCACACAATTAATGATAGGCAAAATAAAACATGCATTATATGGAGTTAAATTAAATGCTCAAAATTTCATACTTTTACACATTGATGACACTTTCCTCAAATCCATGCCAGACATCAACCAAACGCTGCTTCAGTTCATCGACATCATGAACTGGGTAGACCTGCTGCTGCATTTCTCCCCATCTGTGTCATCAGCGACGCAGGTGATAAGTAACGCAAACTTCTCTGTGTGGTTATCCGTGTGAAGTATGAAATTTAACATTAAACAAGAGTTATTGCACTATGTGCAGCAGAATTTTGCCAGTTTCGGTCTTTTGTGCTTGGCAAGGTAGTGGAGTAACACCTTTAAAGTGTGATGAGATATATGACATGGATTTTGTTGCAGATTTCATGGAGAATACGACAGTGAAAAAAATTTTGAAAATCGGTCAACATTTGTCAAAACTTATGAATGAATGTACAGTGGCACAGTTTTCATTGAGACATTGTGTATTTGTGTTACCATGCACCGGTTGTTAATTAGATAAACACAGATGTGAATGCTGATACATTTGTTGCTCGCTGTGTAGAATACTGCCAACAGGCAAACAACTTCAATACGTTGTTTGCAATCATTGGTGGTCTGAGTCATCGCTGTGTAGCAAGGTTGCGGCAGACGTGGGACAAATTGCCATCGAAATACAGCAAACTTTTTACCGTTAGTTGTTTCTTTAACTTTTGTCAAATGTGTTTTTTTTGTTAGAGGTTAATTATTATGTTGCAGCATATAATTGTTATAGATGAACTTCGAACTATTTGAAATTTGTCAGTTACGGACATGCTTTGTATAGTTATGTACATATATGAAACAAATCGCCAGTTTAGATGTATCCATTTACTAACTTTTATTTTGATATAGCATCAGACACAAAGCTGGCCATTTGGCAGTTTTAATTGCTCCTTAAATACTTGCATGTCACGTAATATCGTATTGTATGTGGTTTTCAATGCATTAGAGTCAACAAGCTGTCATATTTTATTGATTTTAATTGGTAGAAATTTGCACCAAAGTAGTCTGTATTAAACTGAATGATACAGAATGATATAAAGTTAACTGATTTTATGTAAGCTTCTACTGTTCACACCATGTTGTATTATTAAGCTGATCTATTAGCTGTTAGTGTTGTAGTTTGGTAACATTTGTTGACACATTGTGTTCATGTCATTTGTTGCGATGATCGTTCATTTTGCAACAGAACATGCAGCAGTTGATGGATCCAACACGAAACATGTCAAATTATCGTAATCTCCTGGCTCTACAGCTGCAACAGTCACCTGCGGTCAGTCAGCATTTACAGTTTATTACATACAAATGTCTTAATAATAATAATAATAATCCTCTTTATTATAGTTAAGACAGAACGCTCAACCACAACGAGCTGTCACCAGGACAGCAATGATATGCCTATACTGTCACGCAGGACAGTAACAACCAGGTACCAGGTATAGCCCAGAAGGCTGCCAGAAACAGACGGCGCCAAGGTGCTGCTAACATCCGATCCGCTGGGCCTATACCTCGCAAGCACTCACCAGATAGCGCCTCCTGGCACGAATCCGGAAATCAGGCCTTCTACTCATTTATCGACCCCGGAGGGATGAAAGGTGAGTTGGCCTAGTTGGCTGACCTGTAGCGGACGGTTCACTCACATAGTGGTCACCCATCGGCTGCAGGCCAAGCGCGGGTGTATTGTATTGTATCATGTAGAATTGTCAGGCTTGTAAAAGTAATACTTCAGCAATGTCCTTAGGTTTTCTGGAGACCTTGATGAACTTTCTGGGTAAATGGTTGTGTGCATGTATTACATTTTCTAGAGTGATTTGTAGATTTTTCAGATTTTTGTAAATAAGCAGATAAACATGTAATCTTTGTGCTGCAGATTAGTGGTTTGTGGTGTACGTGTAGATTCCATTTTTTCCTGTTGTTAAAAAGGATTTGACATTTATTCATCTTGGAAATGACTCGGTTGTTGATGGTCTTATAAACTTTGAGAAGCTACGCATGATGGCAAAAGAAATACGTCACGTATGCCACATGGCATCTCAGTACTATGTAAGCTGCTACACTTTGTGTTTCTTAATGTACGTCTACTGACTTGAATCTGTATAGCAGTTATGTGCTGCTTTTTGTACTTGCAATCTGTGTTAAAAGATACATACAAAGCTGAAACTGTATTTTGTGTACTTACGCAGTAGACTGGGTGAAAGCACTTCTAAGCAAGAGTCTTCTGTTAAGACTGATTTAAGCAAGCATTGTTTGTATGGCTTGATGTGCTATTAGGTGACAAGTAATAAGACAGATAACTTAATTTATTGCACACATTAGAATACTATAAATGTCAAGGTACCTTAGAGAGCAAACTCACACACAAGATATCTTGCTGTCTGTGACATCTTCTCGTTTTGATTCTCTTGTTTGTGTCTTTAAATTTATCAGTTTATTGACTGTTCTTGATCTGCAGTGTGTTGGTGTCACAGACAGCTAAGAAATTGATTGATTTGCTGTAGAATCTAGTTGTGCAATTGAACTTTACCATTCATCTGTATCATTATAATATTTGAAGTGTTTGTGAACTTCTTGCAGCACAAGCATACGTTGTCAAATAGTCCTGTAACACCAATAAACAGCAGCCTCGGGTCATCACTGGCAGCAACTGTGCCTTCATTTGCAACTCTGGCCAAGAAAAGAATGCCATCTCCAGCTCTGCAGTCCATCAAGAGAACTTCCGACGATGTATGTGTATTAATTCAGCATTTGTCTTATTATTGTTTTCTCATTTAAGAATTGTAAACCTGTCGTCTTCTACATTACTGTAAACTGAGTTTAAATTGCATTATGATTGATTTATTGATATTTAATGTCACACGTAACAAACATACATGTAAAGAGTGTAAATAGACAGTGCATGCAGTACAATGATAAAAGCGAACATTAAAAGAAAGATAAAAAAACATCACACGCTTAAAGAGACAACGTGGCACAAATGACTTTGCATCTCAGAGTCACATCTGGGCAGTTCCTATATATGTCATCTGGGTCTGAGGTCGTGGTTACAAGATTTAACAGGAGGAAGGAGAGAGTGAACACTACGATGGGGATTAGCCATCCGACGTTAGATCCTGCCATACTGTGGACACCAGTCTTAACCTGATGCCACCAGCGCCTCTGCATCTTCGGACCCAATGGTGCTATTCATATGCTGTTATCATTATTATTATTATCATGCATGTTGTTGAGTGACATTGTCACCAGTAGGGTCGTGAGACCAACGTGAGACTCCTCTCTGTGTTTCATGGATATGTAGGATTTTATTCAAACTGCATATGGTAATACCATGTCTTCATTGTTGTGGCTAATGTTGCACAGTGCCAAATATTTGGCAGCTATAATGTTAAAGTTTTAATTTAAAAGTTTGTGTTCATTGTACATTGTTTTGACTGTAATCGTGTCAGCTGCATTAATGTGTTGTGCAGGATCAGATGCAGCAGCAGGTGAAGCAGTATGTTGATAGTATGCTGGCAACAGTGATATCTGATGAAGTGACATTGAGTCAGCTGTCACAGCAATGTGAACCACCAGCACTGCCTGCTGCCAGCACTTCAGGTACACATTACTACTACGTACCTGTTAGTTTCTGTGTCGTTGGTTTTTCCCGCTGTAATACTACTGTGGAAACTTGTTCAGCACTGTAATTATTTGTGTCCGCATGAAGTGTCCTTGTGTACAGTTGGCCTGTATATAAACTGTTGGTAAACTGTCTCCAGTGAATTTCCTTTCAGTTCTCGGAAAGCGTGACGTGCGTTCCTTTGCACCTAATTCAGTTGTGAGTTGTTTTCTTTTTGCCAAGTGCTATGTAATGTGTGCTAAGTATGGTATGGTAGGGTTTTACATCCCTCTCGACACATAATAGATCATTTCGGAGACGCGTCTTTCCAGGCAATCGATTGCACTGGTACTGACAACATAAAGCAAAGAAACAAAGCATAGCATACACCCAAAACACAAAAAAAATAAACATAATTAACTGCCCTAGCTAACACAAAAAATATACACCCTTTATTAGTCAGCCTTTTACGACATGCGGCCCGGAAACGGAGCGGGCCTATTCTTATACCCCCGGAGCCCACACGGGGCTAACAGATCTGTATAGAGTAAGCATATCAACTCTGACAGTACGATATATTGAGAGTATGATATACTCATTTGGCCAGTGTGTGGAGCGTTTCATCATAGATGTTATTGTTTCTGACATGTACATGTGCTGTGTTACTGTGGCAAGCTGTTGTCTCTGGTGGCTAATGGATGAGTATGTTCACCAGTCTCTCATCTTCCTGCTTCTCTTTGTTGTCAGTTTACGTTGCCTTCTTGGTGTCTGTTTACTTTTTGTTTGCACCATTTCTGCTGAGTTCGTTATGCCACAGCATTTGGTTTTATTTGTTATATTTGGTTGCTGGCTTTGTTTTCATAGCTGGTGTATTTTATATTGACAACATTCATGTGGTTTATTCGTGTGTATAAATTGCACTTATATGTTGGACTAATGCATTTTTAAATTTCCAACTTGGAAATACTTAGGAGAAGCATTATGTGAACTATGTTGAATGAAGTTACTAACAATACAATGTGAGTCAAAAAAAACAAGACACCCTACTCGTGCCGATAACTTCGCAAAATATGAAGCGATTTTCACAATTCTTTCGCTGATAGACTCAGTACAAAATTTGCTACAAAATGATCTTACATATCCCAGCACACTTTAAAGACATTGCTGCACTACCTTGTGAAACTGTCGTGTTTTAAAAATCGCATAAATTCAACAATACAGTTCTGAAGAAGCGTTGTCTTGAAAAGAAATTTATGCAGATTTGTTTACTTAATATTTTAGTTTTGGTTACATCTTCATTTTAGATACACTTACATTTGATGTAAATAAAAGCAGACAAATTTGACAAATAAATAAAATTTAACTTCAATCACGTTGAAACAAGAAAATAGCATGCTCTTCAGTAAAGGTGACAAAGCACCGATAAAAAACAACACTTGTTCAAAGTTTATGGTTCGCGAAGGTTATTAGCAGAATTTCCCGTGAAAAACTGGACAAAAGGCGGGTTTGACACACTGCTGAAGAAAGTGAAGGAAACTGGAAGCACTGACCGAACTTAACATTATGGTCTAACCGTGTGTTTGCTCCAGAACTTGCCAATAACTGAAACATGATGGTTTCACAGGGTAGTGCAGCAATGTCTTTAAGGTGTGGTGGGGTTTGTAATGATCATTTTGTAACAAATTTTGTGCTGAGTCTAGCAGTGAAAGAATTTTGAAAATTGATTAATATTTCACGAAGTTATCAACATGAGTAGGATGTCTTTTTTGACTCAGGGTGTATATCAGTGATGAGTAATTGCTGGTTTTACAAGTAATTAATTAGAATTAAAAATTCATGAAAACGCACAATTAGAATTAGATTTAGTTTTTTTGGTTTGTTTAATTAATGAGTGGTATACCGCACATCTAAGCACAAATAGAACATATTGCAGCTTTTGTAAGTCAATACACCACCTCAGTGCATGCACACAATGACAAGGTCTTCATGTTGTGTTATACTATTTTTCAGTTCATTTACGCCAGAGTAGTCACAGTATGTATAAACTTACATGACAGACTACAGAAGTTCCTTGTTACACTGCCAGTACCAGAGATTCAAACACGCTGTCTTTGAGTCTGTTTCACCTGTCACTACAAATGAATTTAGCAGCGCTGAACCCTCTCTCGATGCTTGCTGAGGTTGCTGGAATGATATGATGCTGTAAGTAAAGTTCATACATTTTCGGATGTGTATGCTTGTTGTACACCCGAAACTGGATACAGTTGTTTGAGTCAATAGTGGATTGTAGTTGTACGGTAGATAGATACATGTGACTATCAGTTGATCACTATCGCCATTTATAACCTCTCAAAATAGTGACATTGGCACTTAGTCAGTTAGTTAGAATTCAGTTATAATTATTTGATCTACGATTAGAATTACGATTATGATTAGTTCATAATGAAATCTTGTTAATTAGAATTAAAATTAGGTTTCATAGTAATTAATTACCCAATTAATTAGTTTCTAATTAATCGATTACCCATCACTGATACATATGAATTAACAATAGACAGTTTCGTGTTGCAGTCAAGCTGGTCTGAAGGTTGATAGGATATCACTAGAACTAGTTCTGTTTAGAATGTTTTGCCGTATACTTAATGTCAGACTAGTACTCCCCCTAATACACTGTATGGCTTTATCTTTCGCTGAAACTTGATAATGTTGAACAGCTTGCACTGACAGTTTGCTATTAATCAGCGGTTGATTGAGACGAGTGCATTACTATGAAGACAAACCGCCGGTGCCAGCACAAGCTCGGGAGCAAATAGGCACATCATGTGATGCACTGGTCTTACGGTGTAAGCTGATGTCAGGAGAAGGGCTAAGAAATGGAGATCAGAGCCACTCTGTGGGCTCATTTATTTAATATGAATATCATACATGAGTGCACATAGAAAAAAAAAGAGAGAAAAAAACTGATTACTATAGTACACAGTGACTCAATCATACAGTCTCAGTGCTGCTTAACACAGCTATGAATGTAACGATGCTTTTACACATTACATGTGGCTTGGGCCTACTTTAATTTTTTTATGTCACATAGTTTGGTCTTCATCTTGTGACAAACCACTGTGGCAAGATATTTTATAACTGAAGTTATCACATGTAAGTATTACTGTACGCCAGCATTCATGATCACATGTAGCACAGTCTGTTATAGGTGACAAGCCATTCCTATGGAGTAAGGCAAAATTCGACCCTCTGTAACTTTGTACTCCCCAACCGATCATTACCAAACTTGGTGTGATTGATTACGTCGGCGACCCCTACTCATATGCCAATTTTAGTTGAATTTGGTTGGGTGGGGAATTCCCGGCGAATACATGAACTATAACTTCTCTGTGACTTTTTGTAGTGTCCCTTTTTTCGTGCATATGCCTAGAGCAAAAACCCACGAACGGATTTGCACGATTGATGGCTCAAACGCATGAAATCAGCCAAGGATATTCTTTTGGGGGTTTTGTCAAAAAAATTCACTGCCACTGTCACTAGCCCCCAAATTCCAAAAATTTTGCATTATGAAAGCAGTTTTTCGCGCAAAAACGTATAAATCTTGGCAGAAACGCCACCAAAATTCATACTTGAATAGGAAACAGCCCATTGGAATTTCAAATTTGGTGTTAAAAATTTGAGCGGAAGTAGTTTTATAGCCGTTTCTGCACATGCGCAGCAGAAAATTGGCTAAAATCCGGCAATTGTGGTCCAATTTCCAAAATTTCTCGTCATATAAGAAATCGGGCACGGAGAGTTCGAATGTGGAGTCATATTTTACACTGGAAGTAGTCTTATCGCTGTTTCTGCACATGTGCACTAACAGTGGCCAAAATGGTTACAACGCAGACAAATTGGCAAAAATTCAGGTTCTGTACGAAACCAGGGACATATAACTTAATTTTGCACTCAATATTTAAGGCAGCATGCGCAATAGCAAATTAGGCAAACAGCCGATGCGAAGACGTGGTCCATTTCCTACAACTTTACATACGAAAGGAAACTTGTCATGTATAACTTTGCTAATAAAGTGGTTGAGTTTGAGTGGTTGAATGTGCAAAGAAACGGTTTTGTCGGCAACAACAGCCGCATGAGCACTGATAGGCCTAAACCAGCAAGCAGGCCTATTAGGCCTAAGATAAGAACAGTTTATGATAAAGTGTTGTAATCAGTGTTGTGCATGTAAAACAGCAGAAATGCGAAAAGATGCAGCACATTGACATTTATGCAATGCAATGTTGGCTATAATTTGATGCAGAATGGTATAATAGTGGTTTTAAATTAAGTTTGCGTTAACTGTGTGACCGATGTCATAATGACGTCACATGTTGACAGTCAAATATTACGTCCAGTGATGGGCACTTAAGATAAATTCAGAAATAAAATCAAGTTATGGGTAACTGAGTTAGTCAGTGTACCGGGTATTCCAGCTATTTTGGGAATCGTAAAAGTGCAGTAACTATAACTTTAATAAAAAATTGAACGTACTGTTATTCTGCCATGGTAGTTTACAGAATGTTGCAAGTGCCTAATTTCGGCATACACAGGAATAAAAAAACCACAAATATAAATGTAAATAACGAAATTTATTAAAAAACGGTTATAGGCGACGTGTTGCACATCAAAAACCGTAAAAATTCATCGTTTCGTCAGATTTGTAATGTACTGTATCATCACTATGTGCTCAGTCGAATGCTACTGGCACTGTAGTGATGAAACAGTACATAACAAATCTGACGAAACAATGAATTTTTGCGGTTTTTGGTGTGCAACTACGTCGCCTATAACCGTTTTTATAAACTTCATTTATTATTGTGTATAAGCGAGTGCAGTGCATTGTGCTACTGCTGCAGATCACACGTTGGCAACTACTGGTCCAGCTGCTAAGAAACTTGAACTTTCTCCAGCACCAGCACGTCACTCTGTTAACAGATGCTCAGCTACACAGAACATGGCACCTAAATTTGGTGTGTTAATTTGCTTTTCTCATAATTAAGTGATGTCTGGGCTGCCCAACAGCATGTGCTGTTATCGGCTAATAGTTGCTAATAGTTGGTTAAAGGTGCTGCCTGTTAACTGAGCCGGCCAGTGCTAGCTTAGTTTGGTTTACGGTTCAAAGCATAGCAAAGCGGATGAGCACCCACGCAACAGAGCTCGATCTATGCAAAATCTTGTTCTTATTCTTCTTCAAGGACATACAGCCTGTAATAATAGTGCATCAGCAGTCTTCAGAGGTGTCGTTGGACACCTTTGGAGGACTGCCAGCTAATCGACATAGACCTGGAAAATGGCCATTTAAACGCGTGTGGGTGTGGGTGTGATTGTTTTTGTACTACTGACATGTATCTTGAGAACTGTACTTGCTGTAGAAGCTAGAGATGCGGTGGTGACAACTGGCTCTGTGTGTTTGGCTGTCAGGTGCGGAGTCAGTACAGGCGGCTCAGAAGCTGATGTCACTGACAGACCGTGTGCGTCCACACGACTCAAAGAAACATCCGCTTCCAGCATCAGCATCAGTGCCTGCCTTCCGACCATCGTCTCCATTTAAACACATTCGTCGTCCCATTCCATCATCTGTTGCTCTGTCACCAGACAGTTCATCATTGGCTGGTATGCTTATCTCATGATATTTGTGGATCTTGACTAGGACTGCAGATTTTAGCAGTTAATTAATCGATTAATCATTAAAAAATTAATTTATTAAAAAATTTTTAATAAGTTAAAATCCTGCATCCAAAAATTTATAAAGTCAACTACAGAACACTCGCATAATAAAATCAAAGTAGATTTACGTCGATAATGCATTTTCCAGTAAATTGTGGATTAAAAGAGTGCAAAATACGTGCTCGTTATTTGATACACATACATTAATAAAACCTGATGATAACACTGGTGACTTGCACCATATTTTTCTACCGTACTGTTGCGATTTGATAACTTTGCAAGTGAAATGTATGTAACTATGGTGTTGGTATTAGGCCTACACTGTACATCTTGAATTAGTCGAAAATTAGTTGATTATTTAACGATTCAACTGTTTTGATTGATTGAAATTTTTAAAAATCGGTACCATCCCTAATCTCGACTGATAGTTGTGTTACGTTGCTCAGTAACCAGTGATGTGATGTTTTTCACTAATTAGCAAGACTGCAGCTGGTGTGGTTTGCATCAGGTCGTACTCTGCTGGTGCCACCTGCTGGGCAGCAACACAACTCTCCTCCAGACGCAACTCCTCCTGCAACACCAACGACGTATTGCACTGCTGATGCTGGTAACGTGGTGCTTGTACTGTGCTGTATGTTTTGTGTATGATCATTCACTTTGACTTGATGTTAGCTTCACTCATAATCTGATAAAAGATGTGTATTTTCATCTTCAGAGATGGACACTGTTTGATACATGCACTGCTGAGTTCCTCCGCGTTCTTTCTCTCTTTAACTCTGTGGATATATTCTGCTCATTGCACTTGTGGTGATAATTTGAATACTTGGAAGCATTACTTTTATAATAATAATAATATTAACAATAATAAAGACCGTGTTGATGGTACGGTTGTCATGACACAGTCGTTGCAAGAGTTCAGCCGGTTTGTCTGATGAATGTGGGACAGTGCCAAGCAGCTGCTGACCTCTGAGCAAGACAACCAAGTTGGGCTGTGAATTCACCTGTAGGCTGAGTCGACCTAGACACTGCAGTATGGATGTGCACAAGGCTCTGTGTTTTTTTTGTGATAAACACACTAACTGCCATGGTGGGCTTTGATTTGGGATCTCTCACGCCAGTCAGGCATGTTACCACTAGACCACTTCTACCATGTATGTGAATGACATTGAATGCAGCCATATCTTGTACTGTATGTGTAATAAGTACATTGGCAGTGTTGTATAACTGTCATGCTGTGTGGTGTGTATACCGAAGCTCTGACTCACCGCTGTGTACCAGCCACTGACCAATGTAGCGCACCAGTCTCCCCAAGCCAGTGCCCTCGTCAGTTGAGACATGAACGTCCTCAGCTTCCTGGCTATGAGTTGGCTGTCCAACAGCTGAATGAGCGGCGTCGGCAGACAGCGGCTGTTGTGCAGCAATCACGAGTTTATTCACTTGACTCTGTGCCGGCAGAGCCTGAGTGACATTGCTGCCGCAGCAGGTGCAAGCTTGCTTTATGGATATTTTTCTTCTGAGTTTTGTATTTTGAGCAGCTGAAGGTTTTAATAAAATGACATACTTGTATTGAATTTACCAGTATTGTTTTTATTGCTAATCGAACGTGCAATACGATGGTAACCGTATTTGCTACTTGTGAATATGGCATGACCCAGTAATATTTCCTGTGATTGGTCCATCAGTCTTAAGTGCAGCCAATCAGAATGCTTGAGTCATGATCCAGTAGGCCAACTCACGCCCATCTGATTGTATTGCTGTGCATTACAAAATAGTTCCAATTAAAATCCTGGATAAATTAGCAATCTAAATAATGTGATAAAAAATGGTGTGTGTGTTTTATTTTGCTCGTTGTATGAACATCATATTTAACTCGCTGCTGGTGCAGCTTGTTAAATATGATGTTCATACAACTCGCAAAATAAAATACATACACTCCATTTTTTATCACATTATTATTATATTGATAAAATATTATGTCAGGGTTGCCTACTAATCATATTTGATTTCATTTTCCTTCATCATTACAACATACAACATAGCTGATGTTGACGTTACAAGACCCATATGAGTTATGCATCAGTTAAGTGACCGTTCTTTTAGAGTGCCTTATAAATTTGCATTTACATTACATTTAACTGCAGTTACTCTTTTACTAAATGTTTTTTTTTATTTTGGTGAAAAATCCAAACTGACACCTAATTTTAAATGCCAGTCCAATATCAGCATTCACCTCTATGAGGTCAACAACCTCCAGGAACATCGATTCTGAGCTGTGTCTGTTGCTTCTAGCAGCAGGACAGGTCATTGGTGATGTTCTTGAGCCATGTGGAGTGCGGTCACCCCGGGGTCTTCTACAGAACTCATGATGTGTGCTCAAAGAGTATTTGGTTTGCATCTGCCTTCCCGTCCGTGTGAGCCACGCACCAAAACAGCAACTTATAACACCTACCATGATGTTCATACTGGAGCTGCATTTGCCCAGCAAGCTACCGAGGATTTTTTTCTTTAGCTGTGGAGACTATTTTAGATACAGGATATTTGAATCTAGAATCAGGTCAGAAGTCATTGGGTATCCATCTATCAGTAGTAACATGACCGTGAGAGAAGAGCTGAGATGCTGGAGTGTGTTGCATGTGATGACATACCTGTAGTGGTTGTAAATGAACACACAGCTGATACTGTGTATGTTGCAGGTTTCCACCAATCCTTGCCGGCATCTGGTAGTCACATTGATATTGTCATCCTGAGTCTTACATGAGTCTTACATTTATTGTCATTAGTTGCTCCATTCGTATCGTTTTTTTATTTTCAACCAGTGGAAAGTCAGTCTGACTGTGTCGAATTTCTGTTGTACTGTTGTTAGTATCATCGTGTTTGTAAATGTACTGTAAGTTAAATGATGTTGTCGACAGTGATTAATAGTGGTTTATTTTGTAATTACGCAGTGGCTCTTGACATCACTAGACTATTACGTGTATGTATTACATTGTTGTTGTTAATTTTGATAATAGAATGAATGAGTCATGCATGAGTGCCAAGATACTGTTGATGTAGCTCAGGGGTGGACAAACTACAGCCTGTGAGCTGCATCCAGCCAGTTGGTGTATTGTAACTGGCTGGAGAGAGCTTCTTGAAGTTGTATAGCAAACAGCCAGTGAACGGTGTTTCATGTTAACAAATATTTTACATACTTACAATTGTAAAAATAGCCCGTGATGCATAGTTACTGTAGGCTGGGCTCTCAGTCTAGTTAGATATTGGTACCGTTAAGTACGTCATTTGACGGCATGGTGGAATTATGGTTGCAAATCATGCAAATTGATATCTGACTCACAATCTATCTGACGAATCATGTATGGCCATTCACACAAAATGTTTGCCCACCACTAACGTACTGTGTTCGAAGTTGAAACTAATGTTTATTGTAATTCTGCTAAAACATAACTGCAAAGTAGTTGAGCCAACTGCTGCATAATCATGCAGTTCAGTAATTCAGTTGCCTAAAAACTGTTGCTGCATATTATTTTCATACGAATTCTGTGCCTGTGAAATGCAGTTTCAGTGTTCAAGTGATCTTACAGTTACTGTGAATGTGATTGCGAGTAAGCAATCTGACAGTGTCTGATTTTGGTTCTTGTGCTATTAATATTGGACTCATGTGACTGCCTTTGATAGCTACCTGTATATTCGCTGCAGTCTGATCCGCCATGGAATGATAGGATGTGGCATCAGGAATCATTTTGTAACGAAGATGCTGTTAATTGTGTTGCATATCGTTGGTAGCACTTCATCTGTTCACTGTCCATCACACTCGTTAATGGGTTGCTGTTTAATTGTGCATCTGTATACAGCTATAGTCACATGCAAGCTGTATTGTTATATTTTAATAATTTTACTCGGGTAACTACAACCTGCATGACAAAGATTTGACACACAACTCTTCATTATGAAGCAGTCATTAATTTAACTTTCAGTCGAGCCAAGAAGTCATTTTTTAAATATCTACAGTTGCTATGTGAGTGACAAATTGCCAGTCATTGGTTGCTGTGATCAGTGTTAACAGTGACAATTTTTTGTACACACTACAACTGTGTTCCATAAAATCGCAATATGCATGTTTGCTATGACTTTTGACAAATGAAAGTCAATATTAATGAAAGTTATATCAGTGTTTGTTACATTATTTGCTTGCTTGTGGTATTTTCCTTGTTTAGATATTTAAAATATATTAATCATATAGCGTCATATAATTGCAATTACAAATTTCAGCAGGTAATGTACATTTTACTCAACATGACAACCAGTTATCAGCAGTAGGCTTATTTCAGAATTCAGATTGATTGAGCAAGGTTTTACGTCCCACCAAACACATTATAGGTCATATCAGAGACGATTTTTACAGGTCATATGACCAAACCAACAGTGTCGAAGCACTGAAGGAAACCAGTTGGTCTTGGGTCAGAGCTCTTAACTCGTTACAAATGAGAAGTTTTCACATATCATTTCCGAATTGTCCTCCGCAATGCAGCCACACAAACTTAGTCTCTTTCACTGCTGTCAAAGATGTGGAATGTGCGGGAGACTGTCCTGGGTCAGTATTTTATTTTCATCATTCTTACGGGTAGTGTTTGGTTTGTCACAACATATTTACAACATGCAACTGAAAATGGCATTGTTGCTGGCTTTACATGTGAACACTGGTAAACAATGATGTGGTTGTTAGGTCATGATTTGCAAAGAGTTGATAAAGTATTACATCAGGCAAGCCAGTTATCAGACAAACAGCTTGGTGTAAGTTTTATTGAAATTGTGCCACAGAGTGATTACGGTAGTTATAGCAAGCATGCAGTGTCCCCAGTTTTATGTGACACGGTGTACACACACAGATACCGCAAATGTTTTTGTTCTGTTTGTATGACTGATGTTTTAGTTACTTGCATTCTGTTGTTATCAAGTAATACTCAGTGTGTTGTGTCAGTTAGAAAATTCTGTTAAATATTTGACCTGTGTACAGTATTGGAACTTATTTATTGTGAATTATTTTTTGAGTAATGTTTTGTTGCAGCATAATGAGTTTGTGCAAGTCTGTTGTATTAAGTTGTCAGATGACAATCCATCACTGGTGCACAGCTGGCCTTAGGCATGCGTGAGCACATACCCCACACATGTTGAAACAAGATCGTTTCCATTGCTACATTTATCGTACTAACTTGTATTTCTTCTGCTTATTTCAGGTGCGTAAATAAGCCAGCATTTCTTGTGAAAGGACAAATATTTGTGCAGAGATAAAATTGCAGTCATGAAATGCTAAGTTTTGCCACTGTAATATACAAAATTCAGTTTCAGCTGGGCTGGGCTTCAAACCCACTGAAGCAGCTTACAGCTCTCTGCAACATCCTCTGGCTTAATTTTCAATGAAGGAGAAGCTTGAGAGAAGAGAATGTAATGGTAGGGGAAGACAGAGGAGAAAGAGAGTAGAGGTAGGGGAGGAGTGGGGTGGGGTGGGAGGGGAGAGGGATGTTACAGAAGCTTGTCCATGGCCTGGCGTGAGGCCAGCTCTGCAGTGCACTGGTGTACACAGCTGTGTGTTAGTGTTGTCATCTGTTACTAAGCAGTTGTTGATGTAAGATGTCAGTGTTATTAGATGTGTATGACTGCAGCACTTCTGTAACACGTTATGAGTACAGGTCCTGGTCCAGTGTCATACAGTTCTGACACTGGTAGTCATTGACAAAACACAGTTTGGGCAAGTTTAAGTATCAGGTGGTTTATACTTGTTACCATAGCATTGTTACCATAGCTTGACAGTGTGTCATTTGTGATGTGTCATACTGCAAATGTACATAGGTGTAGTAAGATTTTGTGCTGATGGGGTGACATGTTTAGTAGAACGGGTTACAGTAGCTGTGGGTCTGATACGGGTTTCTGTGCTTCCGCCGGCAATTAGCTGCTGAAGGTATTCTGTTTTTCAGCCTGTCCACGTGCGCATGCGTGATCGTATACTAAAAGTTTGTTAAGATAAACCGCTTGTGAGAATTTCACCAAATTTACAAGTTCAGTGTAGTTGAACACAAAGATGAACTGATTACATTTTGAGGTCAAAAGATGTGTGTGACTACAGCACGTCTGTAGCACATCATGAGTACTGGGTCATGGTTACAAGTCAAGGTCATAACAATGTCAAATAGGCACTCACCTGTGTCTGGAATGCATGGATGTATTTTGGTGAAACTTATCAGAATTACTCATTGCCAGATCCACAGGACACCGAGGACATTCAAGCTCATGGTTCAAAAGGTCACTGTCACAGGCATTTTTTCCAAAACACACTTCCAGTGGAGCCACACTGATCACCAGTTTTCCTCTGAAGGCCATCTGTTCTTCATGTTATTTTAGTGCTGAAAACTTGCAAAGGCAGAAGTTAGGATACCTCTAACTCCATGCTCCGTCCTACAACCTGCTGACATAATTATTGCCCTAGACTCCTATGCCTATTGTTCTGTGTGACATATTTCTTTAGATTTGGTAATATCTGCTTCTGTTAAATCAATGTTTTGATAACGTTATGAGATTCATACCTTAAACCTAGTGTTGTACTCTTGCTCACATCCTTCCCTGAATAATGTTGATTTTTTGGCATTTTTATTGCTAAAAGTGTGATATTACTACAATAAAAGTCGATCTTGAACGCCTCACTTGTGGTTGTTGAAAAAGTTGATTTTTATGGAGAGAAAATTCCACTGTCAGAAACTTAAATGAAGAATGAACAGCCATTTTAGAGCTGCTCCTCAACATTTATTTCTTATCAATGACACATAATGCAATCTGCAGTCAGATACTACTATCAACAACAATTGGTTTTATAAACAGCATCTTTAACCTGTACAACACAAGCATCTTAGTTGCAACTAACTTTTACTGTAAGCACTTCAGTTTAGTGTTTGGTTCAGTTTAACATCGCGTCATTGAAACCACTTCTGCGTCATCATCATCGTCAGCTCCCTAGGCTTAATGCACCACAAGTCGCCGTTTGGTTCTGTCTTGCCTGTGTGGTCATAATGTGTGCAGATCACTGTTGCACCATTCTGTTATATCATTGGTCCATCTTCTATGCTCCCCAAACCCATTGTTCCATGTATAGAGGACACCTGAGTACCTGGGGCCCGATTTACAAAAAATCTTAGGAAAATCCCTAAGATTATCCTAAGTTACGAAGTTAAGATTTCCCAAGTTTATCCCAAGTTTAGTCAATTTACGAAAGCGATCTTACGATTTCCTAAATTTTTCCTCAGTTCATCCTAAAGTTACTGCGATAAGACGAAATTGCGCAAAACTTAATAATTCATCAGTGAAAAGAACATTAGTTTGACTTAGGTAGGACAGGTAAATGGTTGTGTTAAATTTGTCGTAGGTTTATCGTAAGGTTATCCTAAAGTTTGTCCTGATATTTTTCGTAACTCGGGCCCCGAATTCCTCTGCATTCTCAGTCTCTTCGGGTATAGCTGCTTGTTGACATCTATGCTTCCAAATTCAATCAGATGTACAAACACGTAGGTGCATATCAAAATGTTCACTATGTTAACTAGAGTAAAACAAGATGTTTAAAACAAGATGTTTGGAAACTTATCACAGTTAAATACTCTTTGCACTAGGCACGCAAAACCATACTACACTCAAAATAATGATTCACTGCTCACTGTAAACAGACAGTGACAGCTGCAAAACTATTTTAAGAAAAAGCTTGCTTTCTAATCTAAGGCCCGAGTGAGTGAGTGAGTGAGTAGTTTCTTAACGGCACATCAGCACATAATAGGCTATTCAGTGCCTTACAATGGTAATGACGACGATTTTTACCGGTCATATGACCAAACCAACAGTGTC
>Ga0049105_1000122_pt1 | contig 18607 bp, 9 predicted proteins | sample WorMetvaBAHAMAS1_FD_61260 | JGI IMG/M metagenome (GOLD analysis project Ga0049105, IMG submission 61260) | Worm MetaG Olavius vacuus BAHAMAS.1 | ecosystem: Host-associated > Annelida > Digestive system > Unclassified | place: Germany: Marburg | collected 2013-04-09
TCTGAAGTAGTTAATTGGAAAAATTTAACTACTCAAAAGTAATTGGTAATTGAGTGGTAGTTAAATTACTTTTTAAAATAGTTAATTACCAAGTAGTTAAACTACTTAAAAGTAGTTGAAGGTCATTTTGCTTACCTGTTGATTCCTATCCGTTTACTTATTTAACCGGTACAGTTTACTGACTGATTACTACTGTTTTGCTCAAGTGAGATAGGCCCTATCATCTACATGATACAAGACAATGCAGTTAGACAGTCTTGACAAAAATGCTGTGTGCCCATGGACACCAACAATGTTTGTCGGATAACTAATCTGTTTTGCTCACTATTTCATCGGTTTGTTATGAGAATAACGGTAAACAATATTAGTGGAAAAGTAGTTGAAAAGTAGTTAACTACTTTCTAGTAGTTGACCCTAAGTAATTAAATTACTTTGTAAATAAAGTAGTTAACTACTTAGTTTAACTACTACAAAGTAATTGAAAAAGTAATTGCAGTTAAACTACTTTTCGAGTAGTTGATGCCCATCACTGCCAACGAATCATTTTTGACCTCTGTAACACGTCAGTTTGCTTCATCAGATAACATAGGCCTAAGTCAAGTATTGGGATGACGAATCTAAAATTACAAACTATCTAACGTCCGCATTAGATAATGCTAACAGGCTGTTCATGACAAAATACTAAGTGGTATATACTATAGCGCCCGAGTATTATTTTAGGCTGGCTATTCCAAGCCGCCAATTTGCTTGATTACTTCATTATTACTAAACGTTATTATAATTATAACAAGATTGTCTTTCAATTGAAGGCAGACCAACTGCAATTACATAGATACACTACGTCATTCCACAGTCTGTCTGCGGATCGGAAATTTGAAGTCAGCACACCCGGCCGGCCAGCTGAGGATCAGCAACGTGAAGTCGGCACACACCTGCCCGCAGCGCCCTGCATGGCTGCAGGCAGATAGCGTCACATCCTTCATGAATAACTGCCATGGACTTGCCATCACCGCATTTGCAGCAAGACTGCGGCTTGTCCATCTCAGAAGAGGGCGGTGGGATAAGATTTCACGCTTTTTTGACCTGTGACTGTGACCTTGACCTGATGACCTTGATATATGACATGACCTGAAGATTCTAAAGATGTACCTGCATACCAAAAATAAACTTTCTAGGTCAAGGTTTCTAGGTCAAGGCTTTTAACGTCAGAGCACTGCAAACAGACAGATCAGACAGACACACAGACAGATGTGACCAAACGCAATATCATGCCACATTATATGAACGTATTAAGGTTGTACTACAGGTAAATGCAGAACAGTAATGACAAATATACGACAGTAAATTTTATCACTAAATATGTGCCCTTATTCCTATTGTCAAAATTTAGATTTTTTTATAGCATGTCAAGGAGGGTAGTGGTGATTGCCACCTGGATCTGCCACTAGATGTTACATTAATTTTATAAATTTATAACCTTTGTGAATGCCGTGATGTCACCAGCACAAGCAGTTAACTCTGATGGGTTCATCTGACTGCCAGAACTCTGTTGTCTGCATACAAACATCGAGTTCTTTCTCATCAGAAATACACGCCAAAGTAATTCACAAAAAGTGAAATCAAAAAGAAATGTGAGGCTAATTACTACGTTGACTTTGTTTCATTGGTAAAACATAACCTCCTTGGTGAAGGCTAAACCGTCAGGACACCGACAAGATAACAAGGTCGAAAGAGCTGACTGTAGCCTATAAAGAACTACTGTAAGCTCCATCAACAGATCCAAGTTACAGAACTGCCAGTCACTGCAACTGATATAGCAAGAAGTTACATGTAAATATCAAATGCCTGCAACTGTGTTACGGGAAATTTTCAATAACAAAATCAGACAATACACCGTATAAGTAAAAGCTGTTTGCCTGGAACGACGAGCTGCAGGAGCACTTCTTTGATTTTTATCGTCAACTTCAATGATACAACGATATTTCTTTTCCACAGCAGCAATGCTCATAGCAGGAACATCTTCTTTCTCCTTAAACATTGCTGCAGTGATGCCTGTGTTTATACAAATAATTGAAATAAACTGGATTTTACAGCCTCAAAAATCCATTTAATACATCCCTTAAAAGTTTACCAATACAAGCGATATGATATATACAAGATATTTAAAATGCATTCAAAAGGTGATGAGTAGCAAGATCACACATCACACATCAGAATCAACAAACTACGAATAACTGAAACTAAAGACAAGCAGAAAAATCTGAAAAAAGATAACAAAGATAAAGTGCATTGTGACGAAGACGATGAGTTGGCATGTGGGTAAGTAAGTAAGTAAGTAAGTAAGTGAACGGATGTTCGTTAATGTGACATGAGTAAAGTTACTTCGAGGTCACGGTAGATCAACAAGTCACGCTTTAAAAGACCTCTGAAACAGTTCAGTCTTAAGATAAGTACGAAAAGCATTCAGCAACGGTGCAGAATGTGTACTGTCAGAAGTGCTATTCCATGCCGATGTGGCAGAGGCATCAAAAGCACGTCCTCCGATCATGGCATGGCAAACTACTGGAATAACCAGGTCCGTGGCTGATGATGATCGCAACTGCTGATGACCACTGTCTTGTGACAACAGGACGAGCTCCGAAGTGAGGTATGCAGATGCTGAGCCGTGCCTGCCGTGGTGGCAGCGGTAAACAATCGCCGCTAGCCCAATAAGTGATTCTTTCAGGAACCTGCAACCAATGACGACTGCGAAGCAGTGGTATGACATGGTGGGTGTCAGCATGGTTACCACAGAGGAAGAACAAGTACTGCGAAAAAACTGAACAGAAAACAATTCATTAAGATATTTACTATTAAAATTGAAAGTGGCGAGAAGATGAGAACTTCGAGGGTCACTAGCTTCAATGTGCCACTGCAATGTATTCAAAACGCTGACGTGAAGCACTTATAGCCTAAAGCAATGATCACTTCTGCTTCTATTCACGTCCGATTAATCTAGTCGACAAAACCATCAACAGTATAAAAGCTGGTTTATGCTTTGCCATTATAACAAAAAAAAGACTGTAAAATGTGAAATAAAATTACTAAATAACCTGATATACTTACCCGGGCGACAAACTTCATGATTAACAGTCACAAGTGTTTGCCGAAGCACTTCTGCGGAAGCTTTTGTTTCTTCAACTGCAGCAGATCGTCCAGTAATCTTCAGCTTGTTTTCTTTCTTCTTAAATTCCATTATTACTTTACTTTTGCTGCACATTAAGATCCAGAACAGCGGAAACAGTCCTGATGCTTACAAGTAATAATCAATAATGCATTGAAAATTTTGAAATAGTTTTCCAAATAAATCTCATTTTCAATTTAAATAAACCGTTTGTTTTACTTAAACTTTTCAGCCACTGAATTATTTTAATACAAATAAGATGTTTTCAGCTCAAATGCCACCAGTCAGCATAATAAATCTGATTTACAGTCAAGCAACAGTGGTCGAGCGTATTCACTGGTGATGCGCTTATACCTGAAGTCTTTGCGGTACACACTGAGGTATCTGAGCTCTCCAGAGCTCATTTCCAGCTCCTCCACCGACACGCTCTTTTCTGTCAGCTGTGAACGAACCATACTATCAGCATCAGAAAGTTGTGACGTCACGCCGACGAGCCGCACGACGTTCCGTGGCGACTGCAGTACTTCCACTGTCATTATCCAGTTGTTCTGTACACTGGCAATGAAGCTCTGCCAACTCGGCGACTGTAGGAACGCTGCTTGCGACTCGGCAAACGGTACGTCAGCAGTTCCCATCTGGTCGGACAGCACGGCGATTGCTTCTCGAGCCATTGCCTCGTCGGCAGCCATTACGTACACGCTGTCATTGTGCCGATAGAATGCAGCTGGTTTCTTGTGCTCCTTGAACAATTCGCGAACCCACTTCATTCCCTTGCGGCCTGACAACGCCGCAGCTAAACTGGGTGATATGTCGGAGCACTTGACTGACTGCATCTCGACCAGTTTCTGGTAGACGAGCTCTACTGTGTCCTGTGATTCTTCCGCGCTGCCACCACTGACAGTCACCTGGTGGTCCTTCATGTTGATGTAGATACGGCAGCCGAACTGCTTCAAGTCGCTGATGTGATACAGCAACACCTGACATTTCTCACTACCGATTTCGTTCGGCACGTCAACCACTCGACGATTTTTACAGTAACCACCCTCCGTAGAAGCAGCATCGTCTAAGCTCTCCATCGAGCCATAACGGGAACCTCCAGGTCCGTGTGTATCTTTACCATGATATGGCATTCCTTGTGCACGGCTTCGCTGGCCAGTTCCACGCCGCTGTTCTGGATCGTATGAACGACCATGACTGGGTCCTGAAGACCGAAAGCCGCCGCGACCTTGTGCTCGAAATCCTCTTCCGAAGTCTGGTTGCCACACTTCTCTGCTGTCTTCTCTCTCGACCTGGTTTGGTCTTCTATATCTTCCACCTCTTTGCTGGCCATAAAATCTTCTTCCTTCCTCAGCCCCGCGATAAGCGCCATCGCCATCGCCATCATGCCTCTGCTGCCAGTACTGGACGTCGTCAGCGCCAAGTGTGTCAAAATTCACGCCACGACCTTGACCTTGACCTCTATATCGCTGCCACTGACCTCGATACTGTCGGCCTCTCCTGCCAGCTGGTCCAGTACCTCCTCTACTGTATAGGGCCTGCTCTTGATCGTCACGTACGTCCGCTGAATGGCCACCTCTACTACCTCGCCAGTTACCAGTCCTTGGCCTTCTTCTGTTTGTAGTTTGCCGACCTGCCCTCCTCCTGATTTCTTGGCCTCTCGCACTTGCACTGAGTTCGTCAACTTCAACGTCGTTCGTTTCTGGTTGATCCGCTGAGCCGGCATCGCTTGCTGTCTCGACTGCTTCGACGACGTCGCACAGACTGGTAAAATACCCACAGCACTCCAGAGAGACTCCTGCGCCGAGCAAACGCTCGTGTTCGTTATACCTCAGAATGTTTTCAATTGCTGAAATACAACAAACGACTGCTGACAGACAAACAACGACAGTATGCTACTACTTCTATATCTAAGTGCTTTGTCATATGGCAGCTTTCACACAACAGTCTCACACTATTACATTCTGTTATGCCTTGAAGAAATCTTTTAAGTGCATGTCACTCATGGCAAATCACAAGTCTACAGATTTACAGACTGCACCCAGAATCACAAAAACACCGAAGCAGTGCCGGATGGTTGCACTCATCTGATGAACCGAATGATCTCTCAGAATGAATGTGTCATGACGACTGTAAACATACACACTGTCCTGAGTAATAGTATTATTAGTATTAATAGTCAGACACAAATTTAGAATGATCACGACAAGAAAAGGTACAAAGTTGATAAGTGACACATGCCTACCAGATGCATCAGTGAGACTGACAATCGCTGCATGATTTGCTTCGTCGAATTCTTTGATGGTGACTTCGACATCGTCAACCAACGTTACCTTTCGCTGTTCCAGATGTAGAACAATGCGGTCCTCGTCAACATTCTGTTGTAGGTTGGTGATGACAATGCGGTTCAACACCGGGGCCGCACTTGCCTGCAGAGTCCTACTCATAAACCGCTTCTCGTTGATCAGGCATGATGCTTGGTCAGCATCTGAATCACATTCAGTAGAGTTGTTGGATGTTGCATACAGAATGCATTAGTTAGCCTATTAATATTAGTAGTATTAGTATGAGCATTACTCGATGAACTGTGAAGTACTGATACAGTATAACTTGGATGTATGATTGTGGCTTGTCAACGTCATTATTACATTGCTTGCTTAAATGACTAACTGACTGACAGATTGATTGACTGAATGCCACCGAATAAGCTCAGTAACACTTGACAATGACAATAATAATTTTATTTCCGACATTTTACATTCGTGAATAACTGTTATAATTCAGATCGAGAACTGCATTTTGACATCGGCTATGAAGTATGAACACCATTACTCACAAAATAAAAAGCAAAAGTAAAGTAAAGTAATCCTTTATTTCACAAATGACAAATGCACTTGCACACAACGAGCTGCCATGCAGGACAGCACAAGTACCGGCACGCAGGCCAGGTATAACAACTGGGTTTAGCCAGGCAAGAAGCTGCCACACGCGGCGCTAAGTGGCTGCAATCAACTGCACGAGGCTTGTAACCCCGTAGGCATTCACCAGATGGCGCAACCAAGCACACGTCTGGTAATTAAGCCCACTACTCATTTATCGGCCCCGAAAGGATGAAAGGCTGAGTTGGCCTAGTTGGCTGACCTGTAGCGGACGGTTTACCCATATAATGGTCACCCGTCAGCTGCAGGCCGAGCGTAGAACAGGGTCAGTTCGCTGGCCAAAGACAGGCGTTCTGCCAACTGTGCTACGCAACCAACCAAAATAGAAAGAAAATGGCTATATGTGTACATGAACATAATCAGGTTTCTGTTTTGTCAAGTTTCACATTTTGCACAACATTAAATGCTCATATTACAAAGAACTAAACCTAGAAATATAGTTTGCACAGTGTCCAAGCATTTTGCCATTTTTTCGCTTCGACTTACTTCTTCGCACGCCACCACATTCGCTAATAACAGTTCGTTATGTTCACTCAAACAAAATCTGTGAATACCATGATATCGCTAACGACATATTACCATGATCATTTGTTGACAGTATATTATTCTGCAGTGATATGTGAGACTGACCTATCTGAGGCAGTGATATGTGAGACTGACCTATTTGAGGCAGTGATATGTGAGACTGACCTATTTGAGGCTGTCTGAATATGAAGACAGCTTCAGTTCCAGAACGACTAAATTCCACCAATTCAATGTTCTCTTCTCCAGTTGTGTTTTCTAAATATATTGTAAGAATTTCCTCAGATGTGTCTGGTGGTATGTTCTGCACACCAGTCAAAGAATACTGTAATGAATATGTTAAGACTCGAATATTTCTTATTTCCTGAATAGATATAAATACCATTCACAGTTAACAAATCGATTTTGCTAATGCTGACTTCGAACTGCAAACAAATCAAAGGCAATAAAGTGCATTTTACATTACAGAACATAGGCCTATACCTATACTTAAGAACATACAGGTAGGCCTATGCATGCCTACTTGACTGAAGCATCTAAATTTATGACGAAATCCACGCAGTGAGTCATGGGCAGTTCACGCACATACAAGGACTTAAAATATACTAAGAAACTGATGCAGCTTATATTTATTCGTACAAATGAGTTTCTGGAGGCAGCTTTGAAGTAATGACTGATAGTATTTCGTCTGATGTGCCAAATACATTCCTCGTATTTGGCTGTGGGCAAGTACTGACTTTTCACGGCATTCTGTTGAGTTCTGTGTTGCCAGGCCGGCCTGTCGCGATGTACGCCTGGCCGCAGGTTGTGATTAACTGACTGATCGATTAAGTAAAACACAAGACAACAGTTCGATCGTAACAGCACTACACTGAAACAAGCAACCTGCTGTGTGTACAGTCTACATTGTAACGTGCAGTAACTTCGATGACGTGACGTTTGTGCAATCGACAAGCAGACATAAAGCTAATTATCAAATTTATATGCAATGACAGAACGACAGCTGCGAAAGCAGCTCTTCAACAAGTTTCTCACAAGGGTCTCTGTCGTGAGGCTACCCTGCAGCTAATTAGTACCGCTGTGCTGTGTTCCTAATTTTCTTATTGCCGCACCGGCGTGGCTAGGCTCTTAATAACATAACTGGTGATAGAGTGTGGTGATGCAAGTGGCAATTGACAGAAAACGAAGTCCTTGGTTTTTGCTAACGTCATCTGACCGATAACAAAAAGCAGTAGTCTACCTGACTCACATGCGACGAGGAGTCACAAGCAACCAGTGCATGACCATATTTCAATAGCAAGCAGTGGTAGGCATATGTGGCAGCAAATAACAGCAATACCATATTTTACACAGTGCAGACTTAGGTGTGCAAACGCCGAGAAATATTGCACCGTTTCAGACTGACAGACTCTCAGCAATATATTTATTTATACGAACAAGCTGCCATAAATCACAGCAGTGGTCTCTACCTGTATAAGCAGAGAAAAGGGGTCCGAGTCACAGTGTTCATCTGTCAATTCTTCTCGGTCCATCTCAGCTGTTTGATTAGTGACGACCAAGTGCCTTTCAAATACATAAAACACACATCACTAACAACTGGTTGTAAATAAATGCTTTCAACTACAATAATTAGTGGTCTACTGAGCAGATTTATAGACTGCTGTGTTTGATTAATGACATCAATGTTGAAAGGCCACACTTCTTCAAAAACAAGTAGCAATCAATAACGGTACAATTAAGAAAACATAGTTACTGTGAAGCATCAGAAAACTATATTATATGCTGTAAATATCAACAAGTGACACTGCTGGATGACTACATGACAGAAAAAAAATTCAGTTTGTGCAAACCTTTCTAAACTCAATATCTCAAGAAAGTATAACAAATTACCTATGCATTTACCGACTAATAGAAAATTCCTATCACTTTAAATGTTGTATCTAATCTCTATGACTATGCAATGTCATTTACTGTCGAGCTCTAACTACACAAACAAGTGGTGGGCACAATATCTCGAAAACGATTCAAAGCAAGACAGGGACATATCACTGCATATCACTAGGACTACAGAAAGTGATGAGCTACTTTGACTGACATCATTGTTGAAGCCATTCATTCCAACTTTGGTAGGTTTAGCATTTAAAGTATACATAAAACATACAGGCCTATGCTATTAATGAAACTATCCAACAGATAGAAACAGATTAAGTTCCCATGCAGCGAATGTGGCATTGAATGTCTGTTGACGGTCACTGAAAGTCAAGACCGGAAACAAGCAGAAAGTTTAATCATATATGTATAATGAGTATGTTTAGTCACCAAAAATAACAGTGTAATGTTTGTAGCGGCATTTGTGCAACTTTCATGATCTTTATATACAGCATTAAACATGTCCCTACGACAGCTCACTGAGCTCAGCTTATTATCATTCTTAGAGCAGATTACATGAAATACGACTTGAAACTTGAAAAAATTGTGAATATAGTTCCTGGTGGTCTATGTATAACCTCAGATTTTGCAAATTTGTAGCCCAATTATAAACCAGCCAAATGAACCATCAACCTAGCAAAAAGTGGACAATTAAGAGGCTGAATGTGGTTGTCCAACCCTCCAACACTCTTTGGCTACGAACTTGGGTTGGCCTAAAGGTTCACAGATTTGAGTAGCATCTGAACTACAGACTGCACAATTCGCTGATGTTTAGCATGCATACTTACATGTATTTCGCCTTAATCTACTTGACCTAGTGACTGATTTCAGTGCATTCAGTAGATAAAGTTATCAAGTCTAAGGTTTGTATCGCTGCTCATTAGTCTGTGCATATGTCATGCCAATATGACATATGACACGACACTTAGTGGAGGGAATATTTCCAACACGTTTAATGATTGCAATATGACCATTTGTTCATCAGTTGTGGCACATCAGACTGATACATGTGTGAACTCATAAAGTCATGATGAGCTTAAGTTGACCCCTATGCCAAAGTTAGTTATGTGTGCCACTGTGAAGCTGTATGCCAAATTTGACAGGAATGTTAAGAACGACAAGTTTCAGAAAACAAGGCCAAAGCTAAGGTGAAGGACTTGGTCTTTAGTACCAAAGCCTTCCAAGGCCAAGAACTTACACCGCCGTCCTTACGGACACATCAAGAGCTCAAGCCAAGGCCCGGCACTAACATTCCTGAAACTTCACCTTTCATTCTCGAGTTACAAACCCACACGGCATGCACACACACAAATGGACAGCTAGTGCGACGTGTTGGCCTACAGGTATTAGTTAGTCGACCTTGACCTCGCATCTACTGATCTCGATGGCCGTTGTCATAACGTACAATATAAATGCCAACAGAAGCTGAAACTTACCATCAAAAGTTCTACGTATAGTATTCCCCATTTCCGAGAAGAATTTCCAAGCGTTCTCATCGGTAAAATGATATGTCAGCTGTACATCAACTACGTTGTATACTCCTACCTGATTACCCTATAGCCAACAGATCGAACTTATTTATCGGCTGCAGTTTAGTTTGCACCGAATAACAACAATTAAATTAAACCGGCCTGGCATTGTTCCTCTAATAGCAGCCTATGTCGATATAGTGTGGATGTTGCCTTAGAGGCGAATTGTCCAGTAGTCGATAATTACTTACGATCGCATCCAGACTTGGAGCTCTCAAGACTTGAGTCTTGGTCTCGCAACGTCTCGAGACCCGGTTTTACAAGTCTTGGTCTCAGTCTTGGTCTTCAACCTCAGAGTCTTGGTCTTGGTCTTGGTCTTGGAACCCTCCAGTCTCGGTCTTGGTCTTGGTCTTGGAACTTGGGACCATGAAGACTCAGTCTTTGTCACTCATGAAAAATGAAATTGAGACAAAATAGAAAATTGTACGTTAAACTACAAAGATACAACGTTCAAAGTGCTGCATCCATTGCTAGAAAAAGTCTTCTGTCCGCCTGCCACCTCTGCTCCTGTGGAACCGATATTTAGCCACAGTGGTTTGCTGATGCGGGCAAACAGGGCTAGAATGGGTAACAACATGCTGTCACAGTTGATCTACTTGCAATGCAACGAAAAGTTGTAAGTTTTCATGTTGCTGCACAGTTGTGATTAGTCTGTAGTTGTATGACCAGAAACACTTGGACATTAACGCTTTAGTTGTCAATCAAACATCGCCCTTTTGAAATGTTGTGTGTACGCACCAAAGTTTGATACACTGCAATGATTAACAGTAACTGCCGAAAGCTGTTGCTGAACATGGTATGATGTTTTGTTGTTTACTGTGTGCAACTACCGGTATGCTGGATTTTCTGTTTGCCATGACTTTTTTGGTATTTTTGTTTGTCACAGTCCATCCCAGTCACCGACTTCCAGTATTGGTCTTGTAAGTCTTGAGTCTCGGTCTTGGTCTTGGACATCAAAGTCTTAGTCTTGGTCTTGAAACTGCTGAGTCTTGGTCTTGGTCTTGGTCTTGGATAAGCAAATCTTGAATCCAAGTCTGATCGCATCGATTGGCAACAGTTCAGAACGACGTCGCGGGGATGAGCACGAGACGTTAAATCTCGAGACCGAGACGTCGAGACCGAGACCACAACCCTGCGGCGTCGACGTGTCAACATTCAACAACGATGTGTACGCTATATAGGCAACGCCAGACATATTATTACCCACCTTACGTCGTGCAAATATAGCGTTGACCTAAAATATACTTTATGAGCGACTGCGTGACTTTCACACAGTTGAAATATTCGATGCAATGCCAGTCAATGTCCAGATAACTGGAAAAGGTTCCGAAAATGAAAGCAGCGGCAATTCCCATGATAATGGATATCTGTCACCACCAGGCAGCAAGCAGGCACAGGCTTCTGACCACCAATAGTGATGGAATTTTCGCGTAATTTAGGTACTAAGTAATTAAGTAGGCTTAATTGCAATAGCAGGTAAGAAATAGTCTAGGTGAAAAACGCATGCCAAAAAGCAAGGCCACAGTGAATTCCCGGGAATTTTTATGTGTTAAATTCCCAGCGGGAATTTCTGACAACTCTGGCGGGAATTTACCGATATTTTTATTTATAAAAGTTTTGTTTTTATACGTATATTTTTATTGACCATTACTGTAATATGTCAACAGACTCACAGTATTGTCCACCTTTATTTAAACACTCCTGTGCCACTGATATTGACTGGATGGCAATTTACAAAAAACGTCTTTTTCTCCCCCGTCTCTGCAGCTGTTTCAGAGAACTACTCACTTCGACCTGGAACACACGATAGACTTCTACCATCGAGGAACTCACTATCTGACTGTAAATTTATTATCCGTTCTCTATTTCGTGAAATATATTGATACAGTATTCTCGTATATTTTCTATTTTATTTAGGCAGTGGTCTACATGTTTCAGTATTGTGCAATTGCGTTCTGTCGGTTGCTTTAATAAACATATATAATAATAATAATTGTTGACTATGACGTTTTAGTGTTAACGCACTGCATTACATGCACGACATTGACTTAAGTCCACTGTCTATTTCACAGGGTTGTGGTCTCGGTCTCGACGTCTCGGTCTCGAGACGGTCTCGAGTACCAACTCGTCTCGGTCTCGTCTCGAAAAAAAATGTCAACATCTCAGTCTCATCTTGGTCTCGGCCATTTACGTCTTGTGCCCAAGACCAATTTTCGGCCAAATTGTGCAGGCCACAGTACGCAATGTGAACGGGCTTTAGACGTTGTAGTTACTATTGCTCATCTAATATATTAACTCGCTAAAAACAATGAACGTGAAAGATAACATCTAGGCCTGTTATTTCAATCAATAAAACTCGTACTTTAACGTCTCGATCACGTCTCGAGAGCTACAAACGTCTCGTCTCGGTCTCGAGCTCTTACGCCTCGTGCCCATCCCTGCTATTTCAGCAGAACGTTGGGTGATGTCCTTGACTCAACTTTCAAAAAACATAGCGTTTCTAGATTAGAATAGCTGTCAAATGTCGATATCGAAACAGCACGTCGTAAACAACGTCGATGACAATTACTCATTATTTGGTGAATGGGCGATTTACCTCGCACTGTCGCACAGAATTTCACAAATTACACGAATGTGGATGCTAAGATAGCCTACCCGACGTGGTAATCTAGTAAGGTTTTGCATTGATCGGCCTGGGATGGTGATCGATCGACATGGAGGACGAATGGATAGACCTAGGTATCGGTGACATTGGAGCGAGATTTCAAGGCCAAGATTACTGGTGTAGCATGCACAGTTTTGGAAGGTGACCATAGTTGTAATTGCTTTCAATAAATGTTGCGTTATGCTGGTTTGAGCTGCTTATTGTGTTGGAGTGTGCAGAATCAAGTATTTTAACTAACTGGAATTTTCGGGAATTTTCTTTGGCAAGGGGGGGGGGGATTTTGGGTTTTCAAAAATTCCCGGTGGCCCGGCCAAAAAGTAGGCTAAGTCTAGTTTCTGGTTTTGTTGTTCACATCCAGAGTGTATGATTCGTTTGAATTTGCAGAGTAGCACAAAATTGTTTTTTCCTGATAGTTATTTGTTCCTTTTTGATTAGACGAAGTGCGGCAAAGAAACTATAAACAGACGTGAAATTATTATCGCTGTCTTAGTGTGTTAAACAGTTAGTGGTTTCTATCAATTTATTTGCTCATTAGAAATGCCAGTCATGCGCTATCACATTATTCTTTATTATGAAGTTGACGTATGCAACTTTTTACACATATAAAAAAGATAGCGAGACTAAAAATAAAATTATTGATAACGATTGTCTTTGTCGCTTTATCAACATTGTGGTCTGCTTTTGGAGTCATTGTCGTAAATAAGTATAGTCCTATACTTTGTCTGGAATTACAACTACTGAAACTACAGTAGTTCAACTGAAAGTAGCCTACGTTTGATGCATATGTTCTGTTAACATTAGGCAGCGCATTAGAGCTGCACTGTGGTAAGGCTCATGCAAAAAATCGATAGGAAAATGGAAAATTCGCCCTCTCCTGTAAAATCGTAATCCCCTAATTTGAAACTGCGCACGTGATTATGCCTACATCTAGAACTAGAAGATTACCCCGCATGCTAATTTTGGTTTTAATCGGGTTAGAATGATGAGTGACGTCATTTGGGGAATATGTCCCAAACCTCCCCAAAATGGGCAGGAATAGGCAATTTCCAGCCAAAACGCCAAAATTAAAAAAATCGTATTAGCAATATATCCGAAAATATAAATCCGATCAAGTCAAGTTTTAGGACCAAGCTGGGACCAACAATTACAGATCCAGCATTACCCATATCAAATCCAACATGGCTGCCGGCCGCCATCTTGAAAAATCGATATACCGTCATAACTCTATACCTGTCAGTGGTTCGATTAGGATATAATTTCGTAGCCTGATGCAAAATGACATGCCGATGACGGCAAATAGGTCAAATTTAAACCGGAAATAGAATTAACGGCCGTTTAATTATTTTTAGAAAGTAATATCTCAGCCATGTGTTGAGACATATATCACCGAAATTAAGTATGCAAATAGACTTCGATCTCCTTAAACGAGTAACGGAAGTAGATTTGCAATTCTATGGCCGCCATCTTGAAAAATCGATGCAAAATGACATGCTGATGGCGGTAATTAGGTCGACATCACAACCGGAAGTAGAATTTAAATATGGTAGCCGTTTGATTTCAGAACTGTAAGTAATAATATCTCAGCCGTGGATTGAGATATCTGACCGAAATTTGGTATGCAAATTAATTTGAACCTTCTTAAACGAGTGTCATCGCTCAAAACTGCAAGCCGTAAGCAGATTTGCAACTATATGGCCGCCATCTTGAAAAATCGATATGACGTCATAATTCTGCCGTACTCGTAGGTGGTTCGATTTGGATGAAATCTGGCACGCGGACGCAGTAGACTGAGTCAGGCACTCACACAATGCTCGTTCGTACTGCTTGCATATGGTCAGCAAACCCATGCCATGCGAGAATTAAAATAACATGATATTTGATATAAAACTGCAATTCGCTACAAATATAAATGTAAAGACTGCCATTTTATGAAAACGTGTAAAGCTCACCGGTCATTACACATATAAAACAGCAGATATTAATTTTGTCAACTTAGGGGCCGTGGATATACGGTAATAAGAACTGCGACCCGAGTTGATAAATGTAATATTTACCGTTTTACAGTATACGTGTCACGAACGATGGGCCTTACACGTTGTTATAAAACGGAGTTTGTGCATTCATATTTATAAAATGTCTCGTAATTCCTGGCGATACATTTTGCAAAGGTCTCCAGAGTAAGATATTAACCAGATTGAAATCGCAGCTACTTGATGGCAAGAAAAGAGTTTACTTCCAAGGTTTCCGTACCCAATACGGAAACGAGGCTCTCTGAAACAGTAGGCCTATTGCGCTACGTAATTTGGCCTCGATTTTCCGTAACGCACTCGTTCTCGGTAACCTCCGAGGATGACCGACAGTCCTCAGGGTATATAAATATTGTATTTATATACTCTGACAGTACTATGTGTCGAGTATAAGATATTGAGCTATGTATCACTTACTCAGTGCGTATAGAACTAGGCTTCAAAAATCGGTCATCTGTCTATGTCTGTGTCGCAATCTGTTTTTGTTTTGTTTTCTCATTTTAGCTTTCATTTCGTGTGTTATACTAAGCTTTGGCCATGGTCAGCTTTCAAATGCATGTTACATCTCCGTATCTTATCTTAATGACGTTAAAGCCTACCAGTACATGCTTCTGTAAGTCTACACGTCACAGGCGTCGCTAGCGGATGAATCAAAGACCAACGCGTGACGATAAACTTGCATTTAGTTGTGAACTTCAACTGCAGATGCTGTCACTGTCACGTGTCAAGAGACATGCGAATGCGATGCTTCAAATAGCAGTCAATCATTAGCTCAGAGCGCAAGCTGCTTTTTCGCAGCACTTCGTCACTGTCACTCATTAGCCTTGGCGGATTACCATCGAGTGACTGTTGATCTCGAACTAATTCGAACTTTTTGAACTCTGTTATTTTGTGAACTTATTTGAACGCTAACCTTTATAATGTAAATGCCTATTTGCAGAAGCTTTTATCGTTGATTGAAGGTGACACAACGCACGGATTACATTACAACGAATAATGGAAACACGAAGAAAAGCGACAGTGTCAATGACGACGGTGATGTTGATCAGTCCACGTGTTCATCTGCTGCTGACGCTGAGTGATGACGATGACGTACGTTCGTCGGTTGGAACGCCAAGTGACGTCGATCACAGTCTGTCGCCGTACCACTGTCGTCATCACTCACGCCTAACTGCGTCGACCGCCACCGCCGCCGCCAGGGTCGTTGAGCCGCGGTAGGTCTTTTATCATCTGCGCCGCTTTCTCACGATCCACTCGTAACCACGGTGACGGGCTGCGTCCGTTCCTGTCAGTCGCGTCAATAGCAACCGACCATGTTAAATGGGCCACTGCAGGTGACAAGCAGTATACCTGCAGCTGATGGAGAGAGGACATAACAAGTTAACAAGATGCTCAGCTATCGCAGAGAGACCGCGCTGCAGGGTGCATTAGTTTTGGCCAAAAGTGGAAGACTAGAACTGTGAGACAATATTTTACGGACATTATAGGTCTATCTTCAACCACTGTGATATAATCGGCCTGCAAAGCTAGCGAATTCGGTGAAAAAAAACGCAAAATAAGGGCTACTACGCCATTCAAGGTCATCGAGGTCGGTAGTAATCGAAAGCCCGTATGCAACTTCCTATTAGAGATCAATAGTAACTGATATCCTATCTCGTACCGTTTCGGAGTTATCGGAGCTTTAATTACTGTTCAAATTCTGGACACTTTACGTTTTGCGGCTTAGGTACAACGTACGATGTTCATCTTGGGCTCATTAGAAAGCGCGTAGTGGACTTCCTATTATGTCTATTGAACTTATTTACGGTTGAGTCGCTACAAGCGAAAATAGATTGAAAATCGGCGATTTCCCTCCAACGCGGTCAGTTTGACCTAAAGTTTCAGGTAGAAATGGTCGCCCCACCAATCTCTTTTGCACGGATAGTTAGGCCTATGAATGCCTTACAACTTTGTCGCTGACAGTTTTCACACAAGGAAACTTTGTAGCAGACTTTCTTCAAGCGAAGTGCGATTTTAGACGGAAAACGGCCGTTTTGCGTTGAGCCCCCCTTTGGGGGCTTAGGAGCAACGTACGAGGATCATCTTAGGCTCATTGGTAAGCGCGTACGTCTTATTAGTGTTAATTGAACTTTTTTCGCTAGGTGTTACGGCTGAGATGCTACAAGCGAATATCGGTTCAAAATCGACGATTTCGTTCCATCAGAAAATGGTTGACCTACAGTTTCAGGTAGAAGGGGTCGCCCCACCAACCATTCTTCTTCTCAGAAACTAGGCTAAATTATCTTTCGTATGGTTTAAAAATCTGGACAGATCTTTCTTCCGTTTTGTCACAATGCACGCGTTTGACGGACAGACAGACAGACAGACAGAATTCTCATCGCTAGACCGCGTCCGCATTCCATACAGCGCGGTAAAAATGCTGTTTATAGCGACCTCGACGACGTGATGCGACACCCTTACCCTTCCTTCAGAAGATAACAATCTGATCAGGAAGAATTTTCTTCACAGGATGCTATTTAGGGATATTTACTAGTTGTTTGTATTGTATTATTGCATTTCATTTTCACCGTTTCAATGTATATGTTGAGAACTGTCAAACCTAAATAAAGAAACTACTTACTTACTTACTTACATCGCGTCGCGTCGTGGAGTTCGGTATAAACACTTTTATACACGCGACACAACACAACGCGTAAACCGTGACGAACAATGGCGATCGATGACCGCCGTCGACGAGTGTCGAGGAGTTCTGAACAGTTCAGAACTTCGCGACGCAACTGACCCAGTTATACAGCAGATGACCAATCAGCGCTATGGAATATGGAGGTCATTCAGTCACGTGATAGTTGTTAATGTTGTTATAAAAGTTTCTGTCACCAGTGTCAATGATTTTTTTTTGGAATTTTTTGCGTTCGCTTCTTCTCTTTCTCGATGCCCTTTATAAACTCATTATGACATAATTTTGCAGGTCATTCTGCCGCGTTGAGTCGTGTCGCTATAAACATACAGACATTAATCACATAAAAACACACAAGAACAATAAAATGAGCCTAATCTAAGACACAGTAAAACACTACAACTGAACTCTCTGTACAAACCATGACAACACAGTATACTTAATAGTAGACAAACGCTCCCTCACATCACTCAGTCCATATTATTGGCTGCCAGTCCCATGGAAGAGTGAGAGTGTGCAAAAAATACGAATTCACTGCTGATGACGATGATCGCAACGATAAGTCATATCGGCAACTGCATGAAGGCGGCAAAATACATGTGTGAGTAGGCCTACAGTATCCCGCATTTCAGTGTGGGGACTGCACTGCAAAGTCTTGGTATTTATTACGCCCATTGTAAACAGTTGTTCATAAACAATTATTTCAGGTCAAGGTCAAGACCAAGGCTATATAAAATTATTTAAGGACATATTATACAACCCTTAAAATTCAGTGGGAGGCCGATCGGCGAGGATCACCCACCGACTATTTTTGGCTTAGAAGTTGCACTGTTATCACGTACTCCTGTTTATAAGTCTACAATCAAAAGATGCTAAAGCGACCGACAAGTCCTTGCTATACGCATCAATGCAGGCATGATATTCAGAAAGCTGACGACGATGACGACCGACTGACCAGTTACAGAGGTAGAAGCATTCGTTGTAAGGTCGACGCTCGGCAAACATGCAGAGTCCCGTACATGTCGCTGATGCTCGTTCTTGAAAGTCTGTGCTGTGACAACGCAAACTGTGTTATGATGTCTGATCATCATCATCATCATCATCATCATAAACTTTATTAAAAGTTGACAAACGCAACTGGACAATAAAAGACGACAAA
>Ga0049105_1000123_pt1 | contig 18601 bp, 11 predicted proteins | sample WorMetvaBAHAMAS1_FD_61260 | JGI IMG/M metagenome (GOLD analysis project Ga0049105, IMG submission 61260) | Worm MetaG Olavius vacuus BAHAMAS.1 | ecosystem: Host-associated > Annelida > Digestive system > Unclassified | place: Germany: Marburg | collected 2013-04-09
CTGTCTAGTTTGCACTGCTCAGAGCAGAATGTAAAGGATTTGATCTTTGTGGATGGGTATAAGAGGTGAGGATCAGGGTCAACTGTTCAGTATTATGACACGAAGGCCGATTGTGTGGGCACTAGCCTCGCATATTAACATCACTCCACGAGTCTACATGTGCTGCAGCTTGCACGTTCAGTTCTTGATTTAGTGAAGGACGATGTGACTTGTGTGTGTTGAAAGTCCGTTTAAAACGAACCAACCGTTGATCGCTGATGTGATTATTGATCGCTCAGCGCCAGCTAGAAGACAGTGATTTAGAGGCCATAATATGTCTCTCTGTCTGCCAGGAGTAGATGTGACACCAACCATTTTATTATTCTTGCTGGTTTTTGTTACTGTTACGTGCATGCCAGCCATACTGGCAAAGCATGTTTTGCATGAAGTGTTGTTTTTAGTGGTGCATCTCTCTCTTTCTGTCTCTGTGTGTGTATGTGTGCATGCGCATAAAAGACTGAAAAACTATTGATCAGAAATTGATGTAACCTGCTGTGAATACGTGTTATGGTGAACCTTAGAAGTGGTTAGATTTTGGTAACATTTGACCTTGACTTCTGACCTTGAGAGCTACGGTGAGGTAAACGTACATTTGAATAGCGCCTTGTCGTGAACACATCTCTAAGGCGCTCAGGTACTGCACGCGTTCTCAAGGGATCTCACAGTTTTACCTGCACACCCTGCGTTCATCCGCAACGGAATGAACCATACCTGCCTTTGTCTTCCCAGCCGAAGCTGGTATGCATGATTTGTGCTGAACAGTTTAGTTATGTACTATTATTGAATAGTGATCACATTACCTTTGGGTTGACCGTAATAAAAGATAAAAATAGTCGTTCACAATCATCATTACCATCATACGCGGAGTCATAGTGCGCCTATTACACTTACAGGTCATAGGTGCATTACAGACATACAAAGTCGTTTGTATCGTACTGTGGATCTACAGATTCAGTGTAACTGTCACTGTTTGATGTGTTTGCTGTGTACAGACCCCGGCGCCTGCTGGTGGTACGTACGCTATCTGTCGGTCGTGTTGCGGGGTGATACCTAGGCACCAGTGCGGTGCTTCTCCGCCGCCGCAAGTGGTCGCGTGCGGGCGGCTCTGCTCGGCGGCGGCGTCTCCCGTTCTCGCCCGCCCGTCACCGCCGCTTCTCATGCAGCACGCCCCAACATCCGGCCCCGGCGCTGCGGGCTTCCAGCAACCACTGCCGCACGTTCACGACTGTCCGTCGTACCGCGACGACCGTCCACCGCTGTCGCTCGAGCCCGGCTATCACGCGGGCTCGTGGCAGGACCCGGTCACCGTCCAGTGCCCAGTGCACGGCCACTACCAGCCGTTCGTAGCCGGCTTCCATCAGACCGTCTGTTCCACGGAGCATCTGCAGCTCACTCATCCTCATCATCAGTTCATCTGTCATCATCAGCAGCAGCAGCCTCTCAGTCACGTCTACCAAGCGTCGTATGCCGTCCAGTCACCGCCACTCATCCAGCAGTCCCAGTACCCATACAGCGCAGTGCCGGCGTCCGGCGTCGATGTGGACATAGCGGCGACGACTGCGTCGCCAGCAGGCGACTGGTATTATCCGTACGTGGAGTTTCAGCATCAGCCAGACTGTCAGCATATGTCGCATCCCATCAGCACGCCTCTGCTCCAGCAGCAGCAGCAGCATGTGCTGAGTGTAGGACTGGCGAGGACTGACACTGATGCTGATAACGAGAGAGTAGAGCCGAGTGAACGGTCAGCTGGTGATAATACTGATATATCTGCGTTGATGACAGCTCATCACGATGAACATACAGCTGCTGTTGCTATGGCTACCTGTAATACAGGTGAGAGCCACTTTGCTCTAGATGTTCACTGTTCGTTTTTATGTCTTCACCGGTGATTAGTGGCCAATGGCATTGTGTTTTCCGGTTGTGATAACGTTTGTTAGCACGATATCTTACAGATTGCTTGAGGGAATTTTGCCAAATTTAAAACTTGGGTGCACTTGGGGACAGATATGAATTGATTACATTTTGAGGTCAAAAGCTGAAAGTTCAAGGTCAGAGTGCAATTTTTCGGCGAGGGCATGCTGATCGACAGTCTGCCACCGATCTAGTTAGTCATATGTGTCTTCTTCATTGTGCCGCATTGTGATTTCATGTCACAAATGCTTTCATCGCCACATCTGTCAGCTTGGTAACTGCACTGACATCAGCAGAAAGCAAAAGGCCGTTGTCAACAAGTTGAATGAAGGGACATGACTCCTCAGTGTTGTTGATGGGTTCAAGCCATTTCTTTGCGATAGAGCTGATGATATTGCATTTGGCTGCTGACAGTTTTTCAGTATTGACTTGCAGGATGTGACTGATGTGGCTTGTCTCTTCACAATGTCACTGGAATCCAGCAGCATTTGGCGTTATTAGTTTCCCTGCGCAATGGCCCATCGGGGAGGAGATGAGGGTTCTGATGCCAGCTCCCCAATGATACGTTCATGAAGTCTTATTGAAATTTAATATGCTCTTCACTTTATAGTACTGCATTAGCATCAGCCTTCCCTGTAGGAGGCGGCATTATGGATTGCACTCGTCTGTCTGTTGCTTTCCTGCTGAAATAAAAAGCTCTTGAAAGCCCAGAATTGATGGATACTTGGTCCATTTTGGTCAGACGTCAAGGTCACAACTCACAAGGCTGCAAAATGCTGAGAAAGAAAATATGCTGTAACTTTCAAACGAAAAACCTGTACAAACTTCAAACTCGATAGAAGTATACAATGCATGAAGCAACATTCTAAAAGTACAGTTTGAGATCAGAGGCCAAGATGAAACTGAGTGACACTGTTCAAACTTGGTAGACAGATTGTGCAACATCACGTTGTTTTATGGTCATATGATCAGTAGTCAAGTTCAGCAGGACACAAAGCCTAGATACAATATGCACCATAACCGTGAACACTGCCTGTGAAGCTACAGCCTTATGGTAAGATAGAAATGTCCATATTAACAAATTTCACGCCATCTTCAAATCAGATGTACAGGTAAAGTGCTGTCTGCCGAGTCCGAGAACTTTTGCAGTTAATCTGTCAAGGTCACAAAGTCAACGCCACCTAGCAGGTGCAGTAGAGCAGCTAATGAACTTCAGTCGTGATGAGTGTATTGATATACCACAACAACTATACGCTTTCAGAATAACTGTCAAATGATTAAGGTGAAGACTGAAGAGATCCCAGCAAATGAATGCATTCTTAAAACTGAAGAGTGCTGCATGTCATTTTGATCACCTGTGCCATGCATGCTTGCATAAAACAACTTACGTCAGAATGTAACAACCCCATCATAGAGAGAAAAGGCGTTTATTTTGTGCATGTGTTTTGACTTGTAGATGATGCCAGTAACATGGCGGAGAGAGTTTCCATACCTTGTTCACAAGATGACAGTGACTCTTATACACACACCGCTGTTGCTTCTGTTGCATCAGCTTTCTCTGGCATGTCAGTAGTCAGTACAGGTTCTCATGTGAGTGACATATCACGGTCTCATACGCCACCAGAAAGAGACATCAACTCAAACAAGTCAAGCTGCATAAGTACCGTCGGTGTTGGGTCAACGGCTGAACCTGCCTCGTCACTAGGTGTGTCTTTCACTGATACATGCTGTGCTAATAACAATGTATATATAAATAATTCACAAATGTTTATTACTTAGCATTGCTAAATTCATCAGTTTGTTATAATGATAGCATTTCTTCACTGTTAAGCATGGAGCTGAAGATTATAGAACTTCCTTAATGCTTTAAAGTTGGCTGATTCTTGATCTTTTAGGTTGCTATAAGAAGAGGAAGATAATGTGTCAATATGAAATTTAGCATTGTAGAGTTTATTCACCACAAAGATAGACAATGTATAAAAACACAAAACACACACACATTAGTCAACACATCATCTTCATACTGTGTGTTTGCAGCTGTATAAAATAGGTTGTAATTGCCTAAAAGAATATTATTGACTGCAGGCAGATACATTGGTGTGAGTGCCATTGTGTTGATGTGTCAGAAACAGAACCGGGCAGTGCTAATGAAAATGACTCTCAGTCGGCTGTCACAGTCCCTCTGGCTGCACCAAGCAGCTTGGCGTTTACGATAGACTTCGGTCAGAACAGTGACAAACCAGAGATTACAGATCACTGGAAGCACTTGACACCGTACCGTGTTCACGCTGGCGTTCAGCAGCGGTCAACTGCGACCAAATCACGCTCTGTGAACAAACAGCCGATGGACTCTGAGATAGCCAGCCGCAAAACCAACAAGGTGCGATTGACACGTCTGTTAATTGCTGTTGTCACTGACTTTCTAAAGTGCAATCTATGTGGTACATGCACACCATGCAGTGTAGTCACATTTTTTCTTATGCAAGCAAAATGCTTATGTCCTGATTCTTCCCTGGATGCTGGATCTGAATCACTTGTGCACTGTAGATTTGCTTAGGTCCTATTAGGTCAGTGCATTCTAGTGTTTTACAGTCATAGTTGTTAACATCACCATCATACTCAGATTGCGTGTGTTTTTAAGCAGGTCTCACACTGGCACAGATAATGCAGCGGTGACAGTGGGCAAGTCTTTCCACAGACAGGATGCAGCACACACTGAAAGTGTGACCACCACCACTCCACCAGCCATACAGAGTTGCTTAGCTAAAATTATCACCTGAAAGAGTGAGTGTTTGTATAACAATAAATAGGTGCATAGGGATTGTCAGTTATATGTATGACATTTTACCGAGTTAGTAGCCATTGTACATGTACAAATGTGTGTGTATGTGTGGTGTTAGGTGCGGAACAGTACTGGTAAAATGCGGGACAAGCAGTCAGAGAATGGTGGTGGTTACCTGTCAGATGGACACTTGTCTAGTCGTTCAAGTGACAATGAATCAGGAAGTGTATGCAGTGAGATGGTGGGCAATGCAGCCAGCACTGTCGGTCAGTGCAGTCTCTCGGTGTTCTTTGTGTTGGCTTTCCAGTCAAGCCTCAGTGCTGCTTTACTACATTTATCACCGTTACTATTTTGCCCATCCTATAGTCAGCCTAGGGCAGCTGACTGCACGTGTCCAGTTGCTGCTTTGTGGGCATGGAACAGTCCTTAATGAGACCCATTTTGACTGCATCCTGCCTGACCATCTTCTGACAAGAGCAGTAAACATTCTTGTACATATAGAGCTTCAGTTACTGCTGAGTTGACTTAGCTGGCTGTATAATTGCCACCTGAACGTTAGCATCCCTGACACAGTGGTTTCTTGGCCGAGAAACGTCTGGTGGTAGGAGGTTCGATAGATTTTCCTCTTCGTCATCTGTGTAAGAACACAACTTCAAAATTTCTGACTGTTTCACTTTGGCTGCCAAGACTGAGCTGCATTCTTCAGTGCTTCCAGTCGTTGCGTCAGTGTTGATAGTGTATGGTTGTTCTATTGTCGTTTCACTTGGTGCTCATTAGTATTGACGCTGTGTTGTGTAGCTAAACAGCGGCTACCACAGTCTCGCCCGACACCAAGTCGCTCGCAGCCGTCACTTGTTCACTCAAAACTGGTTGTCACATCTGAGAAGAGCCAGAAAAAGATGCCAGCAGCTGTTTCAAAAGAGAAACCCCGTTCAGCAGGCAACAGTCGGGCCAGTAATGCAAAGCCGAACATTCCAGTATCAAAAACACATTCAAAATCTGATGCCACTACTGCTTCAGCAAAAAAGACAGATGTATCGACGAAGTATAAGTCAAAACCTGGTGCATCCAGCAAGGGTGAAGGAACGGCCAAGAGATCAACTGGAAAACAGGTTGATCCATTATTGGGTTCACCACGGTCAAGAAGGCGTCAACTTACAGATGAAAATATTGACGTCACTACATATCTGCTTCATCGGATGCTTGGTGCTCCTGCCAAGCTGCCCGACGATGGAACACAGCTTGTCAGTGCTGCGAAGAAGACTTCGAAGGATGATGAAGACAAGCACAGTGAGGCTGGTACATACACTATTGATGACGAGGAAGACGATGCCGTCAAGAAGACTGTACAGCAGGCAAGAGAACGCATTGACAATGTATTCGGTATTGGTGATGGAACAGAAAACAAACCTGGTGATGCGTCGAGTCGTCTCATCCGTCCGGTCATCAAATCCGAACAGCCTCAGCAAGACCACGGTGGACCTGTTGGTCTGGTACTTGATGTCGATGAAGATGTCTTTGAAGACGATGATGCTCAACGGCAACACTATGTGTGTATACTGCTTCTCGAGTTTTTTACTTCTCCATTATTTTGCTGTTTTGGGATTGTTATCTTATTATTTTGTTGATTGTACAGTCCCTATAGAGACCAAACCTATGATGACCGTAGAAAATAGGCCTGTTAAACAAAAACTGACCATATGGGTGTGTATTCAGTAATAACTGGACTTGTGCCTGATGTCACAGTTTACTTACAGACCTCAGACGCAAACCGCTTATCTCTACCTACCTCCATCTTGTGCTGCCGCCTTCATTGTTCTCCGGCTGTATCTGAAACCTGCTGTCCACACTTCTTTTACCAGGTTTTTTTTATAGTATCCTGGAAAGAACACTTGTTGCAGCTGAACGCCATCATGGCTTTTGTTAGCTAACCAACGGAGTGGAGGATCTGCACTGCAGTCTGCATTGGTGATGTGTCATGAATCAGACTGTAAGCGCTGGACTTGCACTTCATATTATTTTTTACCGCGCTGCATGCAATGCAGACGCGGTCTAGCGATGATAAAGCCGTCCATCTGTCGGTCTGTCTTTCTGTCAAATGCATGGATTGTGATAAAATGGAAAAAAGATCTGTCCAGATTTTTATACCATATGAAAGATCATTTAGCCTAGTTTTCTGAGAAGAATGGTTGGTGGGGGCGACCACTTCTACCTGAAATTTTGGGTCAACCGGCCCCCGTTGGAGCGAAATCACCAAATTTCAACCGATATTTGCTCACAGCGCCTCAGCCGTAACACCTAGCGAAACTATCCATGCAAAAATAATTGGTGGGGGTCAACCCCTTCTACCCGAAATTTTGGATCAAACTGACCGCGTTGGAGCGAAATTGCCTATTTTCAATCTCTTTTCACTCATAGCAACTCAGCCATAACACCTAGTGAAAAAATTCAATTAACACTAATAGGAAGTCCACTATGCGCTTTCCAATGAGCCCAAGATGAACATTGTATGTTGTCCCGACGCCCCACAAAGGGTGGATCAGAAATGCAAAGTGTCCAAAATTTGAACAATAAGCTGCGATAACTCTGAAACGGTACGAGATAGGATGTCAGTTATTATTAATCACTAATAGGAAGTCGCATATGGGCTTTCGATTGGTACCGACCTCGATGACCTTGAACGCCGTAATAGCCTTTATTTTGCATTTTTTCATTGAATTCGATAGATTTTTAGGCTGATTATATCACAGTGGTTGAAGGTAGACCTATAATGTCCATAAAATATTGTCTCCCAGTTCCAGTTTTCCACTTTTGGCGAAAACTATAACGCACCCTGCAGCGCGGTCTCTCTGCGATAGCTGAGCATCTGAGCATCTTGTACACATTGACAGTGATATTTTATGGTTTTATTCACACATTGTTTGTCATCAAACAATGTGTGAATACAACCATGAAATATTACTGTTGTAAACTTTCTCGTAAATTTGTGTTTAATGCAGCAAATCAAGATCAGTGAAGCAGTCTCTACTGCCCTGTCAGCAACAAATCATGCCATCCAGCAGGGTATAGTTTTATTTGTGATTGTATTTCATATTCGTTTGATACTGAGTAAAATGTTAAATTTGCATTCCTGTCTGAATACTATTTCTTGGAGAGGTTTTTTGCGAATACTGCAACTTTCCTGCTCTCCAGAAATTATGACTCACTATGATGCCATCACTGTGACGATGCTCTGACATTGCACTGATGCAGATATAACAGTGAAGGCAGTATGTGTTGGGGACAATTTGGATAGCACTTTATACAGCATTGTCTCCCACTATGGCCTGGAGATTTTTGAGTAAATAAACCACATATTGGCTAAGTTATGCTGTTGAAAGCTATAGGTTTGGTAGTTATGGTACACAGTGCATTTCTGATCATTGTAAGCTGGTTAGCACAGTTTTCTTCGTGTATCATGTTAATTTTTAGCTGGTGGTTTCGGTATAGCAATAGCACATTGTTTTTGGTTAACGTAGTTTCTCCGTATTAAGCCCAGTTAGTACTGGGATGGTTGACTGTCCCCAGCTCGAGTCACATTTACGCTATCTTGGTATTTAATTAGCCACTCCAGTTAACTCTGCCTAGCAAAAGCTGGAGAGTAAACAGGTACACCATGCGATGTAGTAGCTGGCTAGCAGTGTCTGATGAGGGCTACAGAAAACAGAGATCGGCACGACATTGGCCAGTGTGGTTTGGGAAAGAACTTCACTTTTTACTTTTTGTTACATTGTTTAGCTGTTCGGTTTTACTGAAATGTTGCAGTACTTGGACTGGAATCTCGCAAAAAGACGGTTGAAGATGCGTCACAGTCACCGGCTTTGCAGTCAGATGTTCCGTTAGAGTTAATAAGTGACATCCGCCAGTACACCACTGATGAGCCGCTGTCACAGCGTACAAGTGTATCGGACTCGGATGGACTCCGTCAGTGTGATACAGTGTGTGACAGCGGAGAGTATGGAACGTTTACCATTTCTTACGATGCTCCATCACCACGTTCCAGACGCGACACTTGCAGTTTGTCTCATGAAGAAGATGAAGAAGATGCAAAACCTCTGCCAAGTGGTGCAGAACTTCATGGCTCAAACAGACCTAGACAGTCACCTCATACTAATGCCAACAGCTACGATAAGCATTATGGGGCACCCACGGCTAAATCTGGAGGACTTAAGAAACTTCCTCGAGCTCTGCCAGTTGCTACACGACCTGCTGCTGGGAAAGCACTGACAGGTATCCCGGTTGCACGATCCGTTGGTGACGTGGCTCGGGCATCACGGGGCAACAATACAGCACCTCTGCCTCGAGCAGTAAAGACACCACCTGGACCGCAGCCTTCCTGGAGCTGCTGGCGCCAAGAGTCCGATGTCTCGGATGCTGTGAGTGAGTCTGGCGGTGCTGGTGGTCGCCGGTCAACTGGTGAACAGCAGCGTCGCAGCGGTGCTCCGCGATCTGCTCCAGCACTGACTACGCGCAGTAACCGAACTTTTGCACTCCGGTGTGCTGCCAAGAAGCGTACCGAAGCCACCACTTCACCAGCATCACCACGTACGTCTTCACCAGCAAAGCCATCGCGGTCGCGTAGTGCTGAGAATAATGCGAGACTTGCACTGACCGCACGCTCTGGGTCTGGATCCCGGGTACGGAGCCAGAAGGAGCAGGATGATGCTCGGTGGAGAACGAGACGGCCGTCTGGTGACAGTGCAACTAGTCTTTCTTCCAATCTGTCAGTAGCAACACATGACGGGTCGTATTTTCGACGTGATGGTGGCCGGTACAGCATGCGTGTTGAGAAGAGTAATACCACAAGCTGTCTGTCTTCTGCAGCAAAACGCCTTCAGGTCGTCGACAAGTCAAAACCGGGCAGCGGTCAACCACGAGCCAAACAGTCCAGTGGCACAACCGGCGTTGTGGAATCCAAAGAGATGACCGCCTGGAAGCGGCGGAAAGAGTACGACCCAAGGAAGTCTGTTGCCCAAGCGTTAGCTCGTCGTGGAAATTCATCGCAATGTAATCAGCGTTCGTCAGCCAGTCCGGACACCGCCCAACATGATGCTGGCCTTGGTACAGCTGATGAGATTGCCAAACTGAGCAATGCTGTGGCGTACAACCTCAGTGTGCTTTCACAAAGTTCTCAGAGTGATGCTGTCACACTGGTAAGATACAAATGCATGTTCCCTTCCTGCTGTGTGATAGTCTTTTCTACATGCTGTGGAGGTTTTTCTTATGCTTTTCAGTGGTTTTCTTAAGTTTCTTGGTTTATATTATCGTTATTATGTGGCCCTCTCTCTATGAGGCTGCATCACACATTGCTGTGGTCTGTCTGTCTGTCTGTCCATCCTGTGGGTGTGTCTGTAACAAGAATGGAAAGTATACATGGAGCATATTGAATTTGAGATGCACGTTCCCCATGTTTACATGTGCACTTGGGCATAACTTTAAAATGGCAGGCTCACTTTGTGATTTGTGATTGTCTTTTATACATCCCATGCTGAAACTTCTAGTTTACATGTATGTCTATTTTTCAAAGTACACACCACCGATTGTTTCATTCAAGGTCACGATGTCCGAGGTCAGTCAGTCCAGACAGAATTATATAGTGCCACACAGAACATATGTGCAAAATGCACCATAACTGAGCACTGGTTGGCAACTTCCAGAGTCGATGACACTATTGCCCATATTGGCCCCACATTGGGCCACAACATGCCATGTGTGAAAAACTTGTACACTAGGTCAAAGATTAAGACCATGAGGTCAACATATCTTGTACACACACAGCCAATGCAGTGAAGTTGCTAAAGGGTATTACACGAATGTCAGACTTACCTCACAGTCAATCAATTAGTCTGTGAAAACCAACTTATACAGCGTCATAAGTTGCAAGTGATTTGGAACACACAGAGTGCTGCACATTGATAAGCTATGGAAGTCGAGCATTTGATGTTCAGGGTTGCGAGATAACAATTATGGACCTAATCTTGTAATTGTGGAGAAGGCCACATATGTTGTGTCAGCCATCATGCCCTTTTATTTTTTCGGTATTTATTATTTTTATTGCTGTATTTGTGTGATTCATTTTTTTTCAGTTACATCCATCTTTCATACACACAGTGTATTTTTTTCTTTGAAAGTAGTTTTTCTGTAGCATCTTTTCCAGTGTGGTGTGCATGTGGTGGATAGAATAGACAATGTCTGCAAATTAGTTAATTCTTTTGCATGACACAGCAATTGACGATCGTTTTCATGTGACCAAATCAGTCCATGTAAGTGAAAGAAGATTTTGGGTACCTATAAAAGAAAATATGTTTTTGTATTTTATGTTAATTTGCAGATCGCACTTTTTGGAAATGTGATAATGTCATAGGTCCTGTATTTCTTAACTGTTTGTGGTACACTATTAAAATGCACATTGAACTTTTGCTAGTTTAAGCACCACTTGATGCAATTTTACAAATTACATGTCATGTGATGTACTATAAAATGGGAGGTGTTAAAATTAAATTGTGATTACTGCTGTGTCATTTATATTTTATTTTTTCTCTTGTTTGATTTTCTGTCATTTACGTTGATCAGTGCAACGTTTCAGGATCTGTCAAATCGACTGCTTAGCACAGACCTCAGTAGGTCGGCATTTACTGTACCTCCATTGTCACCTGGTAAAAGTCTGCCTTCATCTTCTACATTTGATTTCTCATCTGACAGTTTGGAAGACCACAGTAAGGTCTGTTAGTAACGTGTTAGTAACATGTTGGTAAATTATTACGACAGTATGTGCACCACTAACAAGCTTGTTTGCTATTATTCTTTTGCGTTTTATTTAATTTTTCTGGGCATTTGGTGATGTTTATTTGTGCAGTTTTACGTATATCTGTCATTTATGTATGTTTTGCAACTTTCTTCCATTGCTGTTTACAGTTGTTCACTATGTTATGCTTGTAATTGCTGTTCACTTACGTTGTATGGTGGTGAGACTGCACAGATTTCTCTTCATTATTTATTACTTTCACATGTCATACCACCGTCAAGAGGTTATTTACCTGGTGTTTGTCTGTTTGTCTGTCTGTCAGCAACTTTACTGATTGGATCTACTTGAAAATGTTACCAGATATGTATATTTTTGAACAGGGAAGTACTTGTTAAATTTTGGAAGTCATCTGGATTGGCCTTGGCAGTCTGCACTCTCTGAGTGTTATTGTTTGACCCCTACTAAATATATTCCAGAGGGAGCTTAAAATTAAGAGAAATGGTAAACTAGCGTCTGTTTTATTTTTATAGTAATATTATTGTCGTGTTATCGTTAGTAACATTTGTAGACCACATATTCAGAATGTAGCAAATGTACTGAGTCATCAGTTAGCCTAGAGCCATTTAAATTGGTGTCTTTATGTGTTTCTGAAAAACATTCAATGACGTGTCCTATTATTGCAGTTTGGCCAGTAAACTGTTCATACAACTTGGCCAGTCTCGGTCTTCGTGTATGTGTTTAGTAATAATGCAGCCATGCCACAGATTATGCTGTTCCTTCTGTTTATGTGTTGGTTCCTTCTGGATTTGTACTTGCCGAAGACAGTGTGGCGGAATGTTAAGGTTTGGTTGGGAGATCAGATCAGATTTTTTTCACATGTAATCGTCATCACATTTTGAACTGTAGAGCACTTAGGCTGGAATCACAATGGTCTGCAGAGTTCTGACACTGACATTTAAGGCACTGAAGGAGTATATAGCCAAACAACGTATTTTATTGATTTGCCATGTTTAAAACATTCGTAACTTATTTTTTTAAATTTGTCGTATAAATTATGAAGTGATGATGACTGATCATTTGCTTACTTAACTTGTGGCTTTTTAATACTTGTTAAGGGTTTCAGTAATCCTGTATTTGTGAAGTTTTTTTGTCAGATTACTTATTTTCTGGTAGCCAGTGCTGTATGACTTGCATGCTGCTGGTGTGTGACAGAGGAATTCGTGTGATGCTGTTCTGATGGACTCGATACAGCAGATGTCAGGCAAAGTGAAATCACTCACAGACAAGCTAATGGCAAAAGTCAAGTACGTATTGATGTGCTTAACACTGCACAGAACGTTCACACTGGTGAATTGTATGTAGTGGCATATTAAGAATTGAAATTATTTTTATTCCTTATGTGAATTGTTTTGATAATAGTGGTCATATATTTGATGAGTGTGTTACTCTAAATGTGACATCTGCAGACTGCCTGTCACTGTCAAGGTGTTGCTGTACTTGAGAAAATTGGTGTGCTGAAATACAGCTGACATCTGTACCAAAAGTGAAATTATGGTGCTGTTAAAAATAATCTTTCACAGTGTTTGTTTGTGTGTTTTACTGTTACTTAAAAATAAAATATTGTTCTCAGCGGCAGCTCTCACCACTTTTGGTAACATTGCCTGCATATGTGATGTGGTCTCGTCCAGCAGTACCTGTTAAATAACAGTTTAACAAGTTTGCTGCATTTCTGTGGTCTGATCAGTCTCACTGATGTTAATTACTCTCTGGTCCATAAAAACGACAGCCTTTTCATTTTTGAAATAACTCCGTCAAATTTGTCAAAAGTCGATGGATCTTCATAATTATTGGTATTTGTATGTCTGATGATATTTGTTACCACACAGCTGTAATAATTTCCAATCTGCCACTCGCCATCAGCTGATCGTACCACGTCATCGTCACAGTAGGTTCGGACGTCAGGCATTCTCTGTGGCAGGTCCGATGGTCTGGAATCTGCTGCTTGATCATCTCCGTGATCTGTATCGGATCAGCATCAGATCTTTTCGATCAGCACTGAAGACATTCCTTTTCACAATGCACCGGGACATGTAGCGCAGTAGAGGCGCTCTTCGTAATGCACTATACTAATCGACAATCATCATCATCATTATCATCATCACATCTGTCTCTAGACGACCTTGTAAAACTTGAAAATCATGTGTGATGTTAACATTGTAAAATCGACAGTGAGTTGTTGTATCAACTGTTTCGATTGTGTGTAGACAAGAAGGTGAGAAGGGTTCTGCTGACATTGTGAGTCAGAGTGGAGTGCCAGTTGCTTGGCAGAATACCAGCCCAGAACTGTCAGCAATACTGGAGAACCTCAAAAGAACGGAACAGCATTTACAAGGTGCAAATATAAATGTATGATAATGATGATGATGATGATGATGACAAAGTTAATGTGAGAGTTCACCTAGTTCGTGCAATTGATAATAGAACAATGCCTGGCAGCTCTATACCATCAGACGTAGCCAGCCAGTTTGGGCCCACGAGTTTGGCTGTATGCTGCTGTTGCCTGCACCACCATTACCATTTATTATTATTCCTCAGCTCGGGCATTAATGCTCATTTTACCATCCCGCAGAGTGTTGAGTCGACCTGTCCACTACAAAAACAATGTGCAAACAACTATGAGCAGCTTGTGCCAAGGCTATTTGTGGCCGTGGTTGTTGCTAAAAACTCATATTGTCCTCAACAGGACTTGATCCAAGGATCTCCTGCATGCAGTCAGGCATGCTACCACTGACCACAGCGACCTGCAATGGTCTGACAATAAACTACTGAACAGCATATAAATTGCTCAACAAGGAGTAGTAACATAATAAGTGCAATGTCCTTCCTGAGCCACATGGGCCCGTAGATCAGCGCTGATCTCCATTTCTGTAAGCCTCATCCAGACACCAGCTTACATTGTGAGACTAGTGTATCGCATGGCACGCCTGTTTACTTCCCAGCCTTTGCCAGTACCATATTATACTGCTTAGTGACAGAGGCACACAAGGTATTAGTAGCTTGTCTAAGGCCACTGTGCAGTGATGGCAGGGCATAATAATAGTGCCATCTGGGTGTGACATGATATAATAGTGCCAGTCAGGTAAAACTGTGCTAGTCATCCTTGTATAATCACAGTAAGTTCTGAATGAGCCTTGAATACATGCATTATTATTGTCACAGGTCCTGATATGAGCTCTGCACAGGATAGTTTTTTCCAGTTTCTTAAAGATAACTGAACAAGATCTGTCTATTATCAGAATGTTTGTTGTTGTAGGTATTATTTTTGTGTTTTAATTTATTGTTGTAAGACGCACTCAACCAGTTCATTGGAAAGACCAACTGTCTGTTTTTGTCAAAAGTGTAGAAGTGTACATTTTGCTGTTCGGTTTTATGTATATCTGTCATTTATTTATGTTTTGCAACTTTCTTCCATTGCTGTTTACAGTTGTTCACCGGTCATTGTTTACTGCCAAGCAGCGCAGTCCTGCAAAGCATCAAAAGACCTCTACTGCACAGCAGGCCGTGGTACTGCAACGACTTGAGCAAGCTGAACTCTGTGGCTTTAAGCCTATTGACAGTCCAACCACAGCAGCAGCCAGCGTCAGCTCCAGGAGGCAAACTGCAGGCCGAAGTAGTCGCAAGGCGAGTAGTGAAAGCAGCAGTAATCCACTTAGTGGCGACGAGTATTACTGAACACACTCGGACGACTTACATTGCAGATTGTGAAGTATCAACTTGTTTCAAATGTGTCTTGTTAAAATGATTTCCGTATTGCTGACCATGTAAACGAGTGGGTTAAAAAGTTTACCGAATTGCATGTGCGTGTGACACTCCGGCAATGTGTACCGACGTTTTGTGTGATACTTGTGTTGCTGTTGTGGTTGTTGCTCCAATGTTGTTGCGAATATTTAGCTAGAGTTGCGGCAAAATGTTTCTTGCTTTTTCGTTATATTCGGCTTTGTACTTGTCGTTTTGAGAGATACTGTAATTGCACATCGATTGTCACTTGATCTTGTCATACTGCATGTTCCATGTTGCAGTATATCTCAATGTCTCATATGAAACAGCTTCCATGTAGCTGTGCTTTTCAGCTGTGAAGTTGTTGGTGCAAGTGATATGTGTTATGTAGTCATTATTGGTGTTAGTCATCATTGCTAACCTGCTAAACAAGATCCATCTTATATGATGTGATCTGCAAAATTTAGCACACAGATCGAGAACTGGCAGATTGTCAGCTTAGTATATTTCACGCCAGAACTAACAATTAGTGAAGAAGTAAACTAAAACAGAAAGTCATGTACAAGTAGAATGTTTACTAACTTGCTCAAGATGTTAAGATGCTTATGTTAAAAAGTAGTTAACTGTTGAACCAGTAAAGTGCTGTGTGGCAGGTGTAGTCGTTAATGCCATTGTTTCTGGGATATGTTGTTTAGATCTGCTATGGCATGCATTACTGTAGCTGAATTATACACTTAAGGTAGCATAATCAGTAACTAGCATATATCGTTGTGACTCAGAGATCTGTACTAATCTTGTTTCTTGTTCTGTTTATGAGTTACTGCCATTTTTTGCAGAGTCAGTTTGTCCACTAAATTCTGATTTGCCGTGAAGGAGTTAGAATCGCTTACCTAAGATTTAGTTAAAAGTTGTTTGTAGTAGATGTTGCAGATCCAAGTCCTGTGTAAAGGACAGGTGATAGTCATTGCAGTGAAAACTAGTCAGTTTAGTCACAGTTTGATCATCTAGAGACCTGTGTAGGGATGGAGAACATGGGTATCCCACAGGGATGGAAGCTCGTGCTGTGGGGTTTCCACCAGGATAGAAACACATGTGGGACCACTGCTGGGATTGAAAAATATTTTATGGGATTCCCATTGGAATGTAGCTGTATTTGACTTTTATGGTGCATCTGCATCAACAAATGAATCCAACATCCACTTTTTTGTATGCAAAACCATGGGTGCATGCTTAATTACAATGATAATGCAAATTGGAACATCAGCTTCACTTAATGTTGAAAATGTTTGTTAATAAATAAGTAATTTTGCGGGAATGGATGGGATGAAATAACATTTTTGTGAGGATGGAATGGAAGTTCTGCGTGGATGGAAAAGAAACTGGATGGGGATGGGGAGAGATGGAAATGAAATCTGCGGGGATGGGTGTAATTTCTGACCCCATACAGGTCTCTACACGTGGATGACAAGAATTAAAACATGTCATTGTTATTACTTCTTTTGGCATCGTCACAGTTACATTTGTACAGTATACAAGAGTGAGGCACCAGAGTCGACATCATCAGTTGTGGCCATGTTAAATAGTAGTGTTTCTATATAGTATTTGAGTTATTTTGTTGCAAAGCACTGTTATGTTTTAAAGTTGCCATTGTTTCAGTGCGCCGTGAGATTGATTGATCTTGCATACAAAAGCAAGTCTCGTGTGTTTGCTTTACATGGTGAAGTCTTCTAGTCTGTGTGAAGCCGTGTCGTCATCTGCAAACATCTACATTTGCCATGTGATCTGCACACGGTTGTTCCACGGATGAACAGATGTTAAAAACCGTGTTGTTTTTTTCCAGTTTTTGTTTTTGTTAATTATGAACATTATATAGGGTGACACGCATCATCGTGGACGCTTTTAAATGCAAAAATAAATGCTTTCCTTTTGTCACAAAATTATACATTTGCTATCGCCGTATAAAGAATTTTATTGAAATTCTGCATACAAAATGTCAGCTTTTACTTATTTCGTAAGGGTCGATTTAGTGACATCACCCAAAATTACAGCTTTATTGCTGCGCTTTATATTCTGTGGGTCACAATGCATATACGTCATTGTAGATGGTGAAGTAAACAAAATGGAACAAATAAACGCATCCCAGGTTAAAGCTCAAGCAGTAAGATTAGCCTAAGTCGTCACAGACATAGAAAATCCTCTCCATGTATGCTTGTGATCTGTAATGTACCAGTTGTTTTCTATAGCAGGGCCTATGACTAAAATTATTCAAGTTATACACGTTTTAGAAATAGTTTAGTTATGGTTATTTGAACTTTTTAGTTAATTAATAGTTCACTGATTTGTTTCTTTTTAGCTGCTGAGAATGTTAATAGTTTAAGTAAGATTGGGTTAAAAAATGTTAGAATGTGTAATTTGCACTGTGGATCACAGTATTGCCATTCATTTTGAATTTTCCAGCTGTAAGTTATGGTGTTATGGCATCATACATATGGAACAGCCGTGTATCTGTAGTCAATCGATCCGTTTTCATAGCATGTGGCTTTACGTGCGTATGTCAACGTCAAACCTTCAAACACTACCTCATGCTGCTGTGTGAAGCAATGCATGTGCCCAGTGTTTGCCATAAAGTCAACTACTTGCCGTAGCTAGTCTTGCTGTATGTGAGAAAGATGTACTCCAGGTCTTCCAGTAATGGACCATGCATTTGCAGCATGTTGAATGACAGTCCATTACACTTTCTTTGATATCTATGCACCATGTAAGGACTGCAAACCCGTGTTTACAGATCTGATAGCCATTAACCCCCGATGCCCTTGGTCCCCATGACTGACGTCAACAGAGTTGGTCATGTGCGAGAAAAATGAGATACGAGTGCTCTCTGCTGAATAAGCAAGCAGAACAGTCTCAGGCTCTTGGCAGTACAAAAATATGTGGTGTTTACTGTGGTTAGAACACTGGCATTGATATTCTCTAGTAGTTGTATTCAGTGTGATTGTCCATATCCACAGATTTTGTTAACTTACATGCTTCAAACTTAATTTTGCAATGTGCAGTGGTCAAAAATAAAACTGCCAAACCTGTATTTTGAGGTGCGCACAGCTCCAGGTTTGAAAATCGTTGGGTTACCCGGGGTATCCGATTCCATAAACCTGGGTTCGCATTCAACAGCACCATGTGCGTAAGCTGTGTGTGCCCATTGGTGCTGTTCATTGTCTTTACTGTTCTAATATGTTGTGTAATTTTACTGCTGTTCCTTTGCATCTCAATAGCTTGCATAGCATCTTGAACTTGCTGTATAAACAAAGGTG
>Ga0049105_1000124_pt1 | contig 18574 bp, 10 predicted proteins | sample WorMetvaBAHAMAS1_FD_61260 | JGI IMG/M metagenome (GOLD analysis project Ga0049105, IMG submission 61260) | Worm MetaG Olavius vacuus BAHAMAS.1 | ecosystem: Host-associated > Annelida > Digestive system > Unclassified | place: Germany: Marburg | collected 2013-04-09
TCTCGTCCGACTGTCACGGACGGAAAAAAAACACTGACCGTTTTAATCTTCAGTTCCACGGCCGTCAGGCACAAGTTCTAATTACGAGCAATATAAAATAAGACAAGACAACACAAGACAACGTAGAATTATTGTATAAATAAATAAATTTTCACACACGCAGACGAAAGCAAAACGTAAACAAAGCAACTGACCAATCAGCATTCAGCCCTTCGGCGATAAGTCGCAGAAAAATAGAGCAGTGCGCTAATTCCAAATAGAGTTGCGCGACAATGAAAATGTCGCGCGACAGCCTATGACACACGAGCGATTTAAGTCTCGCGACATGAGTTGCGCAACTTGTCGCGCGATATTGTCCCTCGTGTGTCATTGCACTAATACCAACAAATTAAGGTGGTTAGTTACATAAATTAATGGTAAATCTGGTTAAATATTAGGTGTAAGCAACACGGCTAATGCACGGCATTTTAGGAAATAACACAATACAAATCTTAATATCGCGGTACTAACCAAGAATAAGTTGTTCCGAGATCAATGCCAATAACTGTGCCAACATTCTCTTTCTTCGCCTTTTCATCATCATCTTTGGACTGTACATTCAGCACACCTGCCAGCAGTACAACTGCCAGTATGCCAACCACTCTGCTTTGTCGATGTTGAGCCATCGTTCAAATGAAAACTTTGAAACACCAAACACCAATTCAAATCTGCAACACGCCAGTCATCAAGGATTGCACGGTTTCAAATGCAAGTCGAAATTCAGGTACGAAGCTGTCAATTGTGTACGAAATATAAACGTAATGAAAAAATAAGAAATCACGTTTAGGAAACCTCTACAGTCTCCATGGAGACATACTTCACATACTGAAAAAGTAATATCGTACAACTTTTACGGTTTGAACGTTGAACAATCGCTAGCGTATTGCATTACTGCTGTATAACCAATACGAAAAAACAGATGCCTTTTAATACGCAGCTTGAAACTGACGACAGGATTTACATTTTATACCGAATATGACGTACTCGATCATCATATCAGTGAGAGCAGAACAAAACAAGTTATCAACTTGAAGTATCATGTCAATGATATAATTACCTTTAATAACACCTGAGGATAACGCACGAGATAAACTTATTTCAAGACAAATCTCAGAAGCTAAATGAAACACTGTATTGACAAAAATACTGTTTTAAAACACAATATGCTACAATAAGTTGCTCACTGGTTAAGAAATAGGCGAAGTTGACAGCCTTAAGCTTATATACCGGCAACCTTCGCGTGGCCCAACGCGATTGGTTGGCGTGGCTACTAGCGTGTCGCTCATTGGATGATTATAGTACACGTCGTGATGACACTGCCAGATGGTGGTGTGTGATTGGTTGAAATATAGGTCACTGAAGTTTGTTTACGAGACGTGGCCGGCGATCGCACGTGCACGTACATTCAACAGCTGATGAGAATGAATGAATGAACAGGCGACTAGCCTACGCGGAACTGAAGAATCGCGCAAAATTGCAGCATCCTGATGAAATATGCCATGCTTTACGCCAAGTGTTTTAAAGTATCAGACCTTGGCTGAAACTGAATTAACTGTACTCAAATGACTACTTTAATTATGCATACCGAAGGGTCCACCCGATTTGCTTATTCTTGAATCTTGATTTTGTCTTGAAAATCTTGCTAATTTGTACATGGCATGTGCAATAAGCTTATCTGTTAACTTCGCTGTATCCATCCTCACAGTATTCTTAAAACAACCACTTAAAGACTTTCTAAAATCAAGTACTCAGGCCTCAAGACTACAACTCGAGAACAAGTAAAGAGCGCCGTCTAGAAATCATCTTACTTACTTACTTACTTACTTACGTACTTACTTACTACTTATTCGCGACAACCTAGCTCAACTTCTTTGGCGTAGCTTTATATAGAATCTCTGCTACCATCCACCATCGTTCGGTTACTTAGGGATGCCGTTTTCGTCTAATTTGCTAAATGTTTAAATGAAAGTGCTATGAAATAAATGAAATGAAAGTGCAATGATTTTAAGTGCGTTAAAAAACCGACTTACAGCCGGCTTAGTCTAACACACCATGCAAACAAATCCACCCGTTAAGCAAAATAAAAACATTAGAGTCTGTTGAATCAGTCCGGTAGGAAAGGAATAGGTCTCAACCGTCTCATGGAGGAAATAATTTGTCGAAAGTCAAGTCTTAAGTTCATCTTAATAAACGTTTGAACAAGAACGACAGCCTGTATACCCAATTGCCAGTGTACGTAACACGACTACACGTACCCCTGCACTAGTAGGCCTGTTTATATTATGTAATCTGTGCACGCTGTATCTATGTCTGCACTGTGCATTGTGTCAGTTGCTGTATTAAATTTTGTTTAGATTATTATTATTAGAAATTTGAAATAAATGTATCCAATGTAAGATAATAGGTTTCCAGTTTAGATTAGCTAGCAGAAGATACACAAGAAACTCATTAGGTGAACTTTCTATACGACGACATGGTACCCGCAGTACAAAATAAAATAGACGTGTGCATAATTTCCGCCAGAGATCGACGCGGTTATGTGTTAGAACGCAGGTGACTCCGGCTGGGACCTAGACTATAGTATTGTCGTACAAAACGTTTAAATTAATTAAACTTCAGAAATACGTGCCTCTCTAGTGTTAATAAATCTCCCACTGAGTTATCTATTCTTCGTAGTTGAAAAACAACTTACTTTCTGTTTTATTTCGTAAACGGCCTGTAGGTGAATACTGCATTTTCGTGCATAATGGACCGCGCAGCTCATGCAGTAATAACAGCCGGAGTCACGACAGCTTTTCATCCTTTTGTGTATGCGAAAACATTGATACAGGTGCGTCACATAATCGCTGTTAGGTACTTGTCAGTTATGGGGGTAAAATGCGGATGTTCCAACGGGTAAAATGCGGAAAATACTGCGGATATTATATGGCAAGTTATGTGTAAATGTGGATGCGGAGATGCAGGTATGCAACTAATTTACACATGACTGCGGTCTGTAGAAACATTGCATCGGACTAATCGATAATAAATATTGAGTATACACGACAAAAAGCAATGGAAAAAATTATAAATCACATCTGTTAACACAATGAAAAGCTAAAACTGCATAAAAGAGTACTGTTGAGTGGAAAAAAGATATTACATGTAGATTAACGGTCAATCGGCCTATTAACCAATAGCGACACGAATCGACCTGCCCAAGTGGCAACGACGTAGTTCTCAACTACAGGATTGCACGCACTGTTAACTGTATATAAGTTCTCGGCTGCGTTTGATAAGGACAATTAGCGGTTGCGAACTTTGACATTCTTTTCGCTAATTGTCCGACTGACCGGTAATCGGCGCCTAGGCCTGATAGCGTTTTGGGTCTTTTTAGTGCTGTATTCAAGACTCCAACTGAGCACCAAAGACGCTATCATAATACTTTTATACTTGTGCTAGTATGTGTTAATAGATACGATTTATATTTTTTGTTGTTGCTTTTTTCCGTGTATACTCAATAATTATAGCCGATTAGTCCAATGCAATGTTTCTACGGACCCCACATGACTGTTAAGAGTCTCTTACAGAGCATTCTATAGGTGCATGTTGGTGGGTATGACTAATTACCACATCGAACTACATCGGACAGTGTATGCAAACAAGAGATCGTAATTTCAAAAGTGAAGCCAAAATAGCGCTGGAATTAGCTTCAGGACCAAAAATCCACCCGGCGCGCAGTTAGCTCATTGCAAGTTAGGCCGCCACAAAATTAGTATTAGGCCTAGGTCATCTGTTGCATACATGTCTCTAACAGTCAGTAAAACAGAATAGCTTCCAGTAAATGGGGCTTTGTAGTCCACTCGGGACTCTCAGTGCTTTGGACAGCTGCTGTGTGGAACAAAGGGTTTTCCTGTAACACTGTGCACCAGTGCGTGGTTTACTACTGGCATACAGGCATTGCGTGGCTGTTGCAGATGTCTCTGGACAGTTTAGTCAGATTTGGTCAGATGTGATCCGATGTGGCCTGATGTGGTAATTAGTCATACCGCATATTGGTTGGTTGTCCGTTGAGGAAATAAGCTTCTCCTTAGTCCTCTTCACCCTCATTTTAATGAACTTATCCACAATTCGGCATGATTATACTATTGGTACACTGGATGTGCTGAAGGCCTGTGACGCATGGACAGACATGGGCCAGTTATAGTGTAGTGTACCGATTCAGTAGTCTTTCCCACAATTCCGTTTTTCTTCTCTTCTTTCTGTCCTAAACAATGTGCGAGGTGTCAAGACACTTCAGACCCAGGACACTTCAGACCCAAGACATTTCGGCACTAGTGCCAAAGTGCCCGTAAGACACTTCGGCACCAGTGCCAAACTGTCCGGACATATCGGCACTAGTGCTGCTGAAGTGTCTGTGTCTTACACTTTGGCACCAAGGAAGACACTTTGGCACCGGGCAACACTGGACCAAGCCAAGGCAGTGGTAGACAGTTGTGCTTGCGTAAATCAACGCGTAGGATATCTGTGCGTCCTAGACAGATGCTATTTATTCATCGTTATTCAAGTTATTCATTATTCATAAGCTTATTTAGCTAGCACCAACTGGATATTAAATTGCATAAATTTTTACATTATAAGAATCATAAATCGCCTTAAATTGTCAGATTAGTAGAGAATGAATTATTTTTACCAAATAACTGATGTTTAAACTGAAGTAATTTCTCTACTCCGACTTGTAATTAAGAAAATCCTTTATTGTACGTGAGTATAGTGGCTAGTCCTTGACCACTGTACACAAGAATACATTCTTGTGTACAGTGGTCCTCTTTAGTAATGACGAGTAATATTAAACTTTTCTTCTGTATACGTCCTATTGTAGCAAAGAATGTTTTCTGGCGGTTCATACAGTTTGGTCTGACTCTGATGGTGCTGAAGTGTCTTGGGTCCGAAGTGTTTTGGCACCACATGCGACACAGTCAAATGTCTCAACTGGGGTATAACTTCGTAGTTGCCTGGGCCATGAAGACCGCATCTGACATCAAGATACTGCAGATGCACGATGCTGTGGAAGTTTTTGATCATTTGCTGGATCAGTCCTTTCCACTTTCCTTTAAGTGTTGTGATGTGGTTTAAAGATTCGCACTTTAATTACCAGGTAGTCGATGCGATTTACATTACTGTAAACATTTGTTGGCATTTGACATGACTGTTTGGCTTTTGTCGGTAATGACCACCAAAGCTTGTATGGTGTAGATGCCTCTGGGCAAGATGTGTCTAATCTCACTACTGCTGCCTGCATGCCATCACCATCAATGATAGGCAACTCATTGTTAATGGTACTTCAGGTCCACATTGCTGTGTTCAGTGTGTTGTCTACCTCATCAGCCTCACCCGCATACTTTAGCGTGACCCTTTGTTTGGGTAAAATCAAAATGTGGTTTTTTATCGACATCTGCATTTTACCTGTGACCTTCAGGTAGGCTCAGTTCAGTTTGACGAAGTGCTCAGTTTCCAGAAGTTTACTGGAGCTATTTACCGAACTGAGCCCATGGTTATGTACTTTTCAGGCGGCCGGAATTATAACAATGACAGATTACAAGTACTGTTGGTGAGCACAAATCCAGGTGTACAATAATTAGACCTCCATTTAATTCAGTAGGTGTGCCATATTTCTGGCCTAATTTGGGTGATTTTACGGATGTATGAATTGAATTAATTGAATTGTATTCACTGTATGTGATGCTTCATAGGTTGGTTTTGAGCCCGTTCCTCCTGTTCCATCAACAAGCATATTTGGAAGCAAAGTTCTTGTTTACCCAAATATTATACAGTATGGTACGTATATTGGAAGTGATTTCTTATTTTATGTATTTATCACTGTGGGTCTCCTTGGCTTTTGCACCACACTTCTATTTTTTGCACCACCACTATTACTAACCCTAACCCTAATCCTCTCCCTGACTCTTACCCTAACCCTAACCATACATGTTGAAGCGTTCAGGTGTGGTGCAAAAACTAAGAGAGCCTATCGTCATTTAGGTATATGAGATTTAGTACGATATTATTGTTATCAGGCAGCCGATGTGACATTGGTGATTGTGTGTATCAGTGTAACTACTGTAAGTTTGCATTATAATTAATGGTAAATTCTAAAATGCGATTGGTGTTCTCACATTTAAAAAATTGCTAAAACATCAGATCAGAACTGCGCATCCCCTCTGCACAGACCAGCGGACATGCTATGAGATTAAATTCTCGGACAGGCATCGAGGGTCCGCCTGTGTCCTCTCTAAACTGTGACAGGTCATTACACTCAGGTTTAAAAATGCTTGAGCTTGTAATAGATGCCAGCTGTAGGGATAACAGATGGACCGCCCTCTTGTGCACATGATCACCAGGCTGTAGTCCTCTCATGCTCCCACCTAACCAGGAGGTGGGTAGCACGAGCGTCGCTCAGCTTGGTTGGTTGTAGATACATAAGTAAAGAGTGTTCCGAAGAAACCCACAGTCCTAGCTGGGCATCTAAAACATACAGACACAATACCTTTCAAATAATACACATACACACCACTGTTATCAACAGTGGTCGTGCACACACTACTGAACACCGCACACTCTGTGGGCTCTGACTGCGGCTGCAATCCTAGATGATGCTGCACTCACCCCACCGTCTCCGAAATGACCTAAAATGTGTCCAGTGGGACGTTAAACAATCCAGTCCTCTGCACAGATCAGTGCATGCATAGCATTGTGCCTATAAATGGCGGAAGGTTCGTTGCATTTTCATAGCGAGTCATTTGAAAGTAGGGTTCATGTCAGTTAGGCAATGTTGCGATATTGATCGCAAAATTAGCGATTCTGTGATTATCGTGGTGCCCAGTGATGTACGATATCATGCACGAAAGCATGTGTCATGTGTGCACTGCTTGCCAGGCACAAACCCAATTCACAGCAACATTTACACGAACGCGCATAACAGGCCAATGTGCAGTCCATTCCACAAACAACCCAGAAGGGCAATAATTATCTTAAAGACTGCGTGAAAGGTCCCTAATAGACAGCCAGTCGGCGACCAGTAGGCAACAGGGTGACTGCGCGCCATTCAACACACGCAAATGACTTTACAACACGAGCTTCAATGGTCGCATCAGACGTCGCCTTGTTTGTTTTTGTACTTTGCCCACTCAACATCCTCCCTGTTAAGTTGATACGCCATGACAGCGGCAGCAGCAGCACAGAAGAGCTTTGTGGGTGGCTGGCAATGCTGTTCCCGTGCCAGTGTTGTCTGGTTAACAAAAGTGTGCGGATCATGAGACTTTGATCCGCATCAGTCCACTGAGTTCGATGAAAGATACACGTATGCAGTCCATAGAAATAAGCAAACTTGAGTATACTTATAAGTAAGTAAGTAAGTAAGTAAATAAGTGAATTTGTGAATGTGTATTTTATTCTCGCAGCATGTAACAACCCTGTAATATCTTGTGACAACGTCCACATTAATCACAGCTTTCTAATGTCTTTCAGCAGTTATCAAGAATAAAACTCTCTACAAGAAATCTGAAAGAATATTATCTACATCAGTCCGTGGATTCTAAAAAGTCTGTGGATTTGAGTCTGTAAGTGAACGTGAACGCATTCGCAAACCGTGCATCATTGCTGTCACTTCAGTATATACTAGTCCGCCTGCCGTCCGTATTGCTTGACTGTCGCAACTTGGTAGGCCTGTGTGAGTAAATATTGTACGATATTGCGATAGGAAATGCTACGATATATCAATTAGCTGGTTGGGCTAAATTGTCTTTGTGATTTTTATATCTGTTGTTCAGGTTGCAGTGACTGTAGAATTATGCTTCGTTGTGGCTTTATTCATGGCTTGGAACTTGGCTTACGGTTTGGTTAGTTTTAGGGTTAGGGATACGATTAGGATAGGATAATCATTGAGATAGGCTTAGGGCAATGGTTAGGTGGGAAGCAAGTGGGTGTGCAGATGATCCAATAGCAACCACAGCAACATGAGATTAGTGATCTCATTTTAGCACCGACCGTAATACAATAAATTCAGTGTAATAGAGTCATAATTGTCATCGGAAACACTGGGATTTGTGCCATTTGGAGTACGATGCTTATTTAATTATTATTAGTACATTATATATAACAATTATATAGTAAACGTGTTCTGTTCAGTTGGACATATCAGAAGAACTGATGGCTTTCTTGGGATTTACCGTGGATTGACACCGCGACTGTTTTCGGCTGTTATTAGCACTCTTGTCAAGGATGTTGTCGCAACTGTAAGTGTTACTCAGCACTGCCACTATTGAATATTTGTGAGATTAACAAATATTTTATTTTTTTTTAAAATTTATATTGAATGTCAGTATGCACTGTTCTGAATTCTGAAAATATTATTTTTGATCTGATCGTGGCTAATATTGAATGATGTAACGCTGTGATGAATTCCTTGCAATATCTACAATATGACTTTTCTGTAGCTCTTAATATTTCTCTTTGTACACGAGAGAAAACTCCCTGTATTTTTCAGTATTCTACTTGACACTTGTGTTATTGCTCCATAATATGTGTATAATTATTTGTATCAGTGAGACAGAGAGTTCATTTAAGTTTTATGAAGTACATTTAGGGCGAGTGTTCATTATATTCAACGTTTTTAAGGTGTGGCTCTGCATCATGATGGAGAGCACTGTCTTCTTTGTTACAATGTGCATCTTTTCAGATTTTATTCTCAGCCTTTTTAATCGTAATGATTTTGCTGAAAATAGTGATTGTGATTCATATTTCTATTGTCACTAAATATATGACGTGAAAAGTGTTACCTGCATGCTGTTTATTGAAAAAACATATACACAAAATATGTTGAGCAATTATTACATTACAAACACTCCTTTATGTAGGTAGTGCTGTTTCAACATACATTACATTGACATACTTTTTCATTGTTAAGTGCTCTCGAAGTTTTTTGACTCATACACTATAATGATACTCGTGTCTAATAATAATAATAATAATAATAATAATACTGATTGTCTCCTGTGAGCATTAGCTTCACATGTATACAGTGTGTGGCCGAAAATGAGTAACCAGTATGGCAGCAGCGTACAAAACTTATGGCAGAAGTCGGCAACCAAAAGTGTACTTTTCTACATAGAAACGAATTAATGTAGCCTAAAATCTTACGTACTTTGTAGAAAAATATTTTCCGGCTATTACTGTAATTTACGTAGAATGGATGCGTACAGATTTTAAATATATTCAATAAACAGAGACCTCCAAATCCTACATTCTGCGTTGACCGGCTCAGCTTGCGTTTTGATCACATCTGTTTCAATATGTAGCTTCAGTTTAACTACAAGGCATACATTTTCTGTTACATTTAAGTCCAGAGACTGGGCCAGACAGGTCTTGTCGAAAAATTTTTTTGTTAGTTTTTAACTCTCGTGAAAATTTGTCAACAGTGTGCCAGTGCATGTCATCGTTGAATATAAAAGGCTTTCCACGAAATCTTCTGCAACAAAAGGCCACAAATTTACAGCCAAAATTTGTGTATACTTCTGGAAATCATTATTACTAATCAAGTGGTAACAAAATTTTCTCATCATTGTATGTTACTTAGCCCCAGACGTAGCGGATATTCATGAACGACATCGGCTTTGCTTACAGGGAGCCACACTTCATCACGTTTTTCTCTAACCGTAGGTGTGCCTGCTATGATCAAACACAACTTGTGTATTACCAGAAAATTTTGCGGATTTCTATTTCTCTGTTGCCTGCCAGAAACCTTCGCTTTAAATCAGAAGAGAGGTCACAAACTGTAAGCCTTTGCAATCGTTAATGTCTTCTGTATTTTACCTCCAGTAACCAAATTGCGTAAATGGCGGCGAATATATTCCCGACGAGATTGCTATCAAGAAGTCATTGTCAACAGTGTTTACCTCAATTTCCACAGCAATGCCTTCTGTTTGACTTTAACCACGCATAAAATGTGTGGATCATCTCGCAATGATGTCGTTTGCGGCTGCCCAGTTCGAGGCGGATATTTGACAGTTTTCAACTACGATATTGTTTTAGAAACACACATTGCAATTTTTGATAACTCCTGCATTATTGTCGAACATTGGCATGAGTAAAGTCTCCTTCATTAAATGATAGTGCAATAGTTTTGTCCTCTGGTTTTAACGCAAGCCGCACTTTATCCGAGCCCACACTTCGTCGCCTGCTGACATAAATAAGCAATAAATGACGTCATAATTTATGTCACTGTACTTTTTGATAACGCTAATGATAATCTAAAACCCAAAACTGACCCAAATTCATTTTGGTAACATAAGAAAAGCTGTTTTGTTGAGGGTAATGTTTTTAGCTGTCGCCATATTTCGGTGCGATGTTGCTCACTTTTGGCCAAACACTGTACATACACTGAATCGTTGATTGAAATGTTGAATTCATTAAGATACCACCCATCTTACTGCTGAATAATACAGCATTAGGCCACTTTAGTCAGTATATATATACGGTATACAACTGATGCAATCCAATCTGATAATTGTGTAAACTGTTGGTCTCAAGATTTCCTCGTGTTCGTCCTAGCAGGTCAGATGGTGAAAGGGTTAATGTCATGTTGCCACCAGTAAGTGCTCAGTTTTACTCATGTAGGCTATGGTGTCTGTGAATTTATTAAATTATTACAAGAACACTCCTGCATGTATTTTTACTGTCAAACCTGTTACTTGCTTACTGACTGTGGTGAATGAGTATTTGGCTGTTTGTTAGCTTGTTGTAATGTGGCATTCACTATGTGCTGACAGGAGTTGGTCGGTCAGTCGATGTATACTGAACTGGTTGAGGGTGAAAGTGGCAACGTGGAACCACAGAGCAACAGTGTCACTGCAGTTGGCATCAAGAAACTTCTGATTGATGTCAGTTATGTTAATCATTATGTCACTTGGTTTATTCACGTTGCATGATATCAGTCCAAAGTACTGCTATAGATTGCTAATCTTTGGGTTGATGAGTAAAGTTATCAAATAAATTTTACTACGTAGTGAATGTCGTGGTTTAAACATGTAATTTTCATTCTAGATGTGTTTTGTGTGGTAACATATATCACATACTTTTTGCAGTAAACATACCGACAATCATATTTTTGGTCTACACTTTCGGGAAGGAGTGGGTCTGACAAAGAGTGCCATTTATTTTTTACGCTTTAGATCTATGGGCTACTGTTTAGTTCCAACTTAACCTAGTTTTATCACAGTGGACAGGACAAAGCTACAGTAAGTACTGGCAATCCCTATTGCTGTGGCAGGACTGGCGTGTTGTGCAGTGTAGTATATTGCTGTATCACCAGCGTGTTGGTTAATGTGGTTTCGTATATGGTACTACCTGAACTCGACTAAATGTAATGTAACATTAGCTACATTGATCGTTGCAGTGGATATGGCTTAACGCTATCTGTTGTCTGACCACCCATACCCATTACAGTCTCAGGTGCTCTTATTCCTGCGCATAATGGACTGTCACAGTTTAATGAGGACACGGGCAAACCCTCTGTGCCTGTCCGAGAATTTAATCTGATAGCATGCTTCCTATCCTAATTGAGCCGATAAAAACCCTTTCAGACCTGGATTTGAACCCAGGCTGGCGAGAGCCATCAGCCCTTCAGCCTAGCAGGCACTGTAGGTGGCCAACCCACTGAGCACAGGCCGATGTTTGCAGTTTGTTGTTTTCTGTTTACTTCTGACTTTGATGTGTGGTAGAATAAGCTGGCAACCTGTCAGTGTACACATTAGATATTTATATATTGTATCATGTTATATGTTGTAGACTACATGTGAATCAATAGCTCGTTGTGCTGGAGCTATTGTCAGTCAACCTTTTCATGGTGAGCATCACTTGAAATTTACTATCATTAATACATGTCACAGTGTACGACGTTGACTTTCACAGCTGACATGTTTGTTAATATCAGTGTTATGTTTTTTTGCTGAAATTTTGTTTTAAGTGGACTATTTTAGCTGTTTTACTGAAGTGGATAACGGGACAGTTTTGACAAATGTTGGTATTTATTTCCCGTAATGCCGCTGTTACAAAAACCAGTCGTTAAACAGTTGAAGTGAATGTCACATTGTTGTGTGTGTTTGCAGTTGTCTGCGTTCGTTCAATGTGTCAGTTTGTTGGGCGTGAAACAAAGTACAGGTCTGTCATGATTTTATTCATGTAGCTGTGACATTTTTATATGTATTTTAAAATGCACACAAATGGTTGTTTGTTCATGCAGGTGCCCTTGAGTTGACATCCTTATGTCACACGTTGTATTTTGTTATTCTGTGTTTATTGCAGCACGGTGATCAGCTCATTTTTCGAAATAACAGAACAAGAAGGCTTTTTAGGCTTGTTTTCGTAAGTACAGTTTATGTTTTTTTTTCACATTTTTCGGCATACATTCTGGTGCATTTATTATGCTGGTCTGGCATCATAATACAGAGATTAACAATAATTTTGTTCTTGGAATTTGTTTTTAGTTTTTATAGCCACTGTTAGAGAGAGTGTACGACCGGTTGAAATACAATGCTTCCAAACTAGGACTGTTAAACTCAGTTTTTTCCATAATCGCAGCTCAGTTGTTCAGAACCGAATATTAACGGAATCTTTAAGCATTGCGGGAGATGTGCATCATATATAGAGTACCAAAAGTGCAGCGTGAAACTGTGAATTTAGCCTAAGCACCTGTGTTGCTGTCAGACTTGGCAATGGTGATAAAAACATTCCTTATGCAGCATTCAACTGTAATATAACATCATTGAGTGTTTTGTCGCTAAATTTGTTTTGCTTACACCTGGTACTTTTTGTAAACATGTTAGTGTATTAGTTAGAAAGTAAGTAAATGAAATTTTGATTAACTATTTTTAATTATTAAATTCGAACTTTGGTTAATATTTGATTAATCGGATAATAGATACTTGTTCAATATGCCTATCAAATACATTTAATGTTTGTAATCTCCTTTGTTAGAACTCGTCCCCAAAATAACCTATAATGTGTTGAGTGGGACGTTAAGCCTCTACACTACTACTCCTTTGTTAGAACAAAGCTTTTGTTTACTGATTTCAAAGTAACAGTATTCATCTTGCAGATATTATCATTGAATGTTCGCCTGTAATAATCTTTAATGAGAAGCATGTAGCCGTGCAACTTGTACTACTTCTTTAGATTATGCAAAAAGTGGATTCTTGTCGATGATTGTGACCATGCTTGTGGTGACAGTTACAGAAATTGTGTTGACTTATAACGTAATAAATTGTTGTAATTGCTTTATGGACATGTTAGATCCACCAGAAAATTGCAATCTTGCGCAGCACAATTTTTGCGCAATTTTGACGTTTTCCCACAATCGAGCAATTTTTATTTTAAAAGTGCATTGCAAAGTGTTATCAAAGCAAAACTTATGTATTAAACTGATAATATAACAGCATAATAGGCCTAGAATCAGTTCAGTGACTGACAAAGAGCTGTCCATTGAACAACTTGAAATTCAGTAGTTTGAAATATTTGACGAATACAAATTCATCTAAAAGCAGACTCATCTAAACTAATAGTGTGTTTGACAGCTTCACAAACAACTGTTGTTTTATTATATTTTTATTATATTTTTATGTACAAAAATCCTGTCAAATTTAATTTGCTCAGGATTTTTTTTACGTACCTTAAAACATACACGGAACTTTGACACCAATTTTGCCAATTTTTAGCGCATGTTCCTGTAAATTTTGTGCAATTCTTCGCATTTTTTCTGAACAATTTTCTGGGGGTACTAACATGTGTTTATCCGCATATGAGTTGCTGATATTATGCTGGAAATATTTGATTGCTTTAGAAAAAAATTCCAGTTACAAGTTATCACAAGTGTCAAAGTTATTGTCTCAGGCTAGCTATCTCACAGTTTGTAGTGATGACAATGGTCATCTCTGCTGCTATTGAAGAAAAACTGCTGTCATGCACTGTGTAAATCCACATTATACTTTACATTACATTCTACATATGTACTGTATCTAAGGTTACCAATGTGCTGTTTCCTTTGGACTCATTTTATTGGTTTACCGGAACTCTAGTTACAGGAATGTAGTTTTTGCTATGGGCTTTAAATGTTTTATTTCTTCAAAAATAGTTGACAGAGTTATGAAAATTAGCAAAATAATAAAGAGTGGTAAAATTAAATGGATATGTACTGAATAGTCTGTCATCACTGTAGTCTTTATTTGTAAGCTGTAAAAATTTTTTTATTATTCTTTAATAAATCCGCTGGCTGGTGCTGTTTCAGGGGGTTGATGCCACGGTTGATCGGAGACCTACTCACAGTTTGGCTGGCGAACATTATGACATACATTCTCAACAATCTCATTGATAGATCTTCAGCTCAGCCTGGTGCTAAGGTTTCTCATCACTTACTTCACTGTGCACAGTTTGCAGGCTCGGCGTCAGTGGTAAAAGTAGGATCCGGCCATGTTGGAATTACACTGGTTACCAGTTGCGGAAAGAATTGGCTACAAACTGCGCTTGCTCTTCCATAAGGCACTGATCAGACATGCGCCACAGTATATTGCGGACATGATTACACCGGTTGTCGATCTTCCAGCGCGATCGTCGCTGCGGGCCTCTCACCGTCTCGACCATATCGTCCCACGAACAAACCGCAAGATCTGCAACCGAGCGTTCGCTGTTGCCGCACCACGTGCGTGGAATCAGCTCCCAACAGACCTGAAACTCCAGCAGTTGACAACCTTCAGGCGACATTTGAAAACCTTTTTATTCCAGCGAGCATTTTGCTCTGGAGACACCGTTTTGAGCGCACTAGAAATAACCGCTGTTACCGTTACTGAAGAGGTGGTGGAGCTTATATTTGCCACATGGTCAAACATAACAGCTGACTAATATCCTAACAGCTGACTAATATCCAGGACCTTTTTTAGTCATCATGGTCTTCGTTCTTCGTTTCTTCGTACTCTCCCTAAACACGTCCTTGCTCTTCTCTCAGCTGTGCTCTGGTGGCAGAGATCTGGAACTCTAGGAAAAAAAGAGGTGCCAGAGCTTTACTCTAGAAGAAATACAGGTGGCGGAGCACAGCTCCAGTGCACTCCACCATACTTTGACAACTGCTGAGTGTATGCAAGTAAGTAAGAGTGTACACTCTTGGCACCTCAGAACAAAAAAGTCACTAAGCCTCGTCTCTGTGGTTTGACACTGCAGTGTTGATGTGTAGTCTGTCGTTTGTTTGCCACTGTGACTGTATTGAAATTACGAGTGTTCCTGTTGTGAATAAACTCTGTAATGTTAACTGTCTGCCCGTTGTGCAGATGGTGTGTCTCACTGTGAACGTTACTGATGTGTGTGTGTGAGTAGGAGGTGCAGACATACTCAAACACGTTTTGTCAGGTAATGGCACTCGGCTGCCAACTGTATACTGTGTCAGTCTTAATAGTGTGGTTATAACATTAATCTTGGTTGTTTTTTATTTTACTTCATCAGCTTTCATTCATGCTGTGCACTGTTACTGTGCTGCAGTGTACATGGAATGCTGTTATGTTTCAAATAATTCCAGCAGTTCTGGTACATGTCATTACTGTTTGTTTTTCTTCAGACGTTGCACTGTAAGTATATAGTTGCTCACGGAAACATGCATCTGTAGTATGCTTGCAACTTATGGCATCATATTAATCTGTTTTGGTGATTGTTTCTCCAAATGATTGATTGATTACTGAGTGACTGACTGACTGATTGGTTTGATTGATTGACTGAGGTCATTTTCTTGGCATCCTTGCATACAGTATTTTGCACTGTGTAGATTTTGGCAGAGAATATCATCTTTTGATTAAAAATTTATATCTCCTATAAAGGTTTCCATGAGTAAAGGTAAAGAGTGTGGGGGCCGGAGCTGATCCTAGACTCTAGGCAGTCGGCCTGCAGGTGACAGCATGCATAGTCATGAACCCAGTGATGATCTCCCACCAGGCCCACAGCGACCCACATGCATAGTCAAGAAACCCAGCGGTAGGCTGCGATTTACTTTCAGCCTCCTGCAGTTTCCTTCCCAACCGTCACCGTCCCAGGCCAGTACCAGCTTATACTACTTGGTGACAGACGCATATAGGTGTGAGAAACTACGGTAACTGTGATAATTATCTCGAAGACGGTCACTTATTTGACTGATGCCGCCTGAAAGGTCTCGAATAGACAGTCAGTCGGCGACCAGTAGGCGACAGGGCAACGCCGCGCCATTCAACACACGCAAATGACATTACAACACGAGCTTCAAAGGTCGCATCAAACATATTTGTTTTTGTACTTTGCCCACTCAACAGCCTCCCTCCGGAGCGGGAGAGCTTCGTGGGTGGCTGGCAGTGCTGTTCCCATGCTGGTGTCGTCCGGTCAACAGAAGTGTGTGAATCGTAAGATTTTGATCCGCATCAGTCCACGGAGTTTGATCAAATATCCACATCTGCAGTACATAGCAATCAGCAATCTTAAGTCTACAGTTAGTCTACGTCAGAATGTTTCTGATACTCATAGGTAAGTAAGTAAGTAAATAAGTGAATTTGTGAATGTGTATTTCACTCTTACAGCAAGTAACAACCCTGTAATATCTTGTGACAATGTCCGCATTAATCACAACTTTCTAATTTCTTTCAGCAGTTATCAAGAATAAAACTCTCTACAAGAAAACTGAAAGAATGTTATCTAATCAGTCCGTGGATTCTAAAAAGTCTGCGGATTTGAGTCTGTAAGTGAATGCATCCTCAGATTCACATCACCTCACTGCCATTACTTTAGCATGTACTAGTTTGCCCGCCATCTTCGTCCCTTGCCTGCCGCCGCCTGGTATGTGAGTTAATATCCTACGATATCGCGATATGAAATGCCACAATATATGGATTAGCTGGTTGGGCTGTGATATGAACCATATGAGAAACCTGTCCAGAGTTTTTATGCCATGGTGCCCAGCTGAGACTCGAACCCATGACCTCTTGATCGCAAGTCACGACACTCTACCACAGTGCCACGACACAACCCTTCCATGAGTAATGATGTCATATTTGATGTTAAAGTGAGCTTTTCATGGCTAATTTTATATTTTATTATAATTATAGCATATGTGCAAACACACTGAATACCACACTGTCATGCAGTTGATGCTATGTGTGTGGTCTGTTTTAGATGGCTGTGAGTCAGTTCACTTATCCATTTTCTGTAGTTTCGGCTGTCATGTGCGTCAATGATTCGGGGTCAGTACTTATCTAGTTTCAGTTAGTACAGTGACTGCAGCATGGCATGTCTGCAGTCTTCTTATACTTTAAAAATTTTTTTAATATTCTACTGGTTTTATATATTTGTCATATTGAACCTCTGATGTGTTATTTTGATAACATAACTTGCTGATTGATGATTGAGTAGTGGATTACTCCAGGCTACCAGCAGTGTTGCCAGCAAATACTTTATTCTCAAGAGAAAGTCCGCATTAAGCTTTGTTGGTTGTTGTTATGTAACAGTATCTGCTGATAAAGTTATGGATGGATTTTAGCAATATGCTTGATGGTAGGTTTGATGTGAAAAAATAACTTTGTTTGATTGAAACTGCAATGATGAGGGTTGTGATGAAGAAGTGGCCAAGGTATATGAACATTCACAGAGCTGTCAAGTTTACCACTACCCAAAGCATGAAATTCTATAGATTCACAGTTCGCATAAATGACGTGATTTCCAGCTGTGTGCCAACAACAAATCGTGTGCAATAGTGCTGGGAAGGAATCTAATGGTAGAACAAAGTGCATCGGTGAGCCATTTTTTAACATACCATGTTAGAAAACTGAAAAGTGCCATTTTCTATACTTTTTTGAATGACTCTTATAACAGTTCTGCACTACCGTGCAGACTGTGATAATATCAGCATAAATATTACTTGTGGTGTCAAATTCTTGACAGCAGTTTAAAGAAATATGAATGATTCTGAGTGTATAAGATTCCAATTCACTGATTACGAGTTATTAAGATTTATCGGTTTAACGTGTGCGAGTCTGACACTGAATGTGAGGCTTAATAGGTCTGCATTTAGAGTGTCAGTTGGTAGTTTGCTGTGTACTGGTGTCAGGCTGTTGGCAAGTTCTCTGTGTCATGGTCCCATCTACACCAGCTGGATGGACTGTTGGTCTCGCCTGTCAAAAGAGGTCTGTAAGCTTTATTATTCATTAATGGCAGTAGTAGTTCTATTGGCGCTAAGGAACAGAAGGCGTGTGGTCCAGTGAATTCTGCCAGTCTTTCTCATCCTATATGCCACTGTCACCAAGCAATGTCATTTGGTATTGGGCAGTGATGCCTTATAACTGGTAAGGTAACTCTGGGCCTGATGAAAAGTAATGCCTGCTGTGGATGTACAGCGTATTGATGCAACGGACCAGTGGTGCCTGCGAAGGATACTGGGCATAAAGTGGCACGACTTCGTCAGAAATGAGGTGGTTCGTCAATTGACACGGCAACCCCCTCTTTC
>Ga0049105_1000125_pt1 | contig 18573 bp, 8 predicted proteins | sample WorMetvaBAHAMAS1_FD_61260 | JGI IMG/M metagenome (GOLD analysis project Ga0049105, IMG submission 61260) | Worm MetaG Olavius vacuus BAHAMAS.1 | ecosystem: Host-associated > Annelida > Digestive system > Unclassified | place: Germany: Marburg | collected 2013-04-09
ACGAGCTCTGTCACGTGCACTCACCCACCTCGTTCGCTACCTCAGGTCTGTACAATAGGAACGTAGACACTCGTGGCAACTCTTTCGGGGCCCTGGGATAGTTATACTGTTCTCATCGTGTAACGAAGAGTTGCACATTATATATCTCTGCCGCCACGGTGCTGGATGCATCGGGCTGTCCGCGCGTCATCATAATAGGCCTATTATATTGAAAGTTTGTTAGCACAGACCGTTTGTGGGGATTTTACAAAATTTACAACTTCGGTGGAGTTGTGGACATAAAGGTAAACTGATTAGATTTTGAGGTCAAAAGGTCAAAGGTGAAGTTCATAGCGAGACCAAATATGGTCAAATTAAGGCACCTTGGGAGTGCTTTTCTGACCTGTTTCCGGAATGCATGGAAATATTTTAATGAAATTTATCACAGTTATGCATTATCAGGTCCATATAACAATGACGACATTTCTAGATCATGGGTTCAGAGGTCAAGGTCACAGCAGTGATGTTAACAAGGCCACAACCCCCAAGGCCAAGGCCAAGGCCACAAGGCCAAGGCCAAGGCCAAGGCCAAGGCCACAACCCCCAAGGCCACAATAAACAGATAAACAGACGCGGACCGAGCACTGAGCCTTGTGGTACGGAACATGGGATGTAGACAGTTGGTGACGTACTGCGGCTACTGCCCCCGTGAAGGACTTAGAAAGTTCTGGCAGAGAGGTATGAAACCACTGGAGCACGACACTTCTCAGGCCGCACTGACGTTCGAGTCTCCGCATCAGCAACTCGTGGTCGACAGTATCGAAAACTCGAGCAGGCACAGGGCAGACACTTGACCACTGTCGGCCGCCATCAGCATGTCGTTATAGACCTATAGTAACGACAGTCTCGGTGCTGTGGTGCTGACGGTAGTAAACGGTACGCCGAATGTGTCTTCGGCATCAGGCCGTTTCTGTCCAGGAAGGTCTGCAGCCGACTCTGAACGATTCTCTCCAGCAGCTTCGACAGGAACGGCAGATTCGATACGGGCCTGTAGTTCTTCATCTCGCTCGCGTCGAGGCCGTACGTGTAAATTCTTGAGCAGTGGACGCACCACTGCATGCCTTCTTGAACTCTGATGGGTAACAGCCCGAAGCCAGCGACTTGTTGAACAACAGCGAGATGAACATGCATGTCGGCCCGAGCACGACGGCCCCCTCCCCTCCTCACTGGGGATTGAGAAACGCATCAAAGAATGAGTAAATGCACAATATTATTGTTAAAAGTACTAAAAAGACCGTTAAATAAATAAATTTTGTTAATCCCGAAATCCCGGGATTCCCGAAATCCTGGGATTGAGTGCAATCCCGGGATCCCGGGATTGGAATCCTACTGAATTCCCGGTGGGCGTTGGTCTTGGTTGGCCCTTTAAAATTTAAATGGCAGAAGAGAAAGTACGTACACGAGAACCAGCTTAAGCACCATGACGTCATAGTGGCAAGTGCGTTGGCTCAAGACTTGCACTTGTGTGTTTACAGCCGTGGCGTGATTTGTTTACGTTTTATATTTCGCGTGTTTCGAGGTTTCGTTGAGGTGGTTTGTAGTTAGGTTGGGTACATGGCGTCGCAGAGCAGCAGTGATAGCAAAGATGAGCATTTAAATGGTTTGTTAACTTAAATCATGTCATGTTACTAAACAAAACAGCTGATGCATTTTTTTTGGGGGGGGGGAGCAAGCTGTGACGGCCAGTGTAGACCTCAGAATTGTTTTTTTTTCTGGAGGGAAGGATTACACTGTCGGCAAAGTGCCATGTATTTGACCGGAATTGACCGCATTATTCGGCTGTTTTGTCGTGCAGCGGCTGAGCGGCGGCCAGGGAAGTTGCATCAATTAACGGTATGACTAATTACCGCATCGGACCACATCTGACTAAGCTGGAGACGTCTCCACCGGCCACGCACCGCCTGTGTATACCAGTAGTAAACCACGCACTGGCGCCAAATAGTCGAAAATGTCTTACATACGATGTTAGTTTGTTAAATGAAAGCCCTTTGTTTCACTCAGCGGCTGTCCGAAGCACTGAAAGTCTCCAGTGGACTACAAAGCCCGGCTTACTGGGAGCTATACTGTTATACTGACAGTTGGAGACGTACGCAGCAGATGACCTAGGCCTAATACTGCTTTTGTGGCAGCCTAACTTGTAAGCTAACTGTGCAGTCCGTGCGCTGGGTGGCTTGTTTGCCCTGCAGCTAATTCCAGCGCTTTTTGGCTTCACTTTTGAAATTACAAGAAAGACTACCAAATCGGTACACTGTGCTATAACTGGCCCATGTCTGCACATGTGTCACTCACAGGCCTTCAGTACATCGACTGTACCGATTCGGAAGATTTGCCAAATTACAATCTCTCATTTGCAGACATGGTCAGACATGGTCCGATGTGGTTTGATGCGGTCCGATGCGGTAATAAGTCATACCCCAGCAATTAATGCACTAGTTTGGGATGAACCCTCTAACTCACAACTAGAAAATTCGGCATCAAAAAATCTAGAGCCATAATCACTCTATTGCATGCTGCAAAATGCATTTCGAGATCTATAACCATTTACACATAGAACGCCACTGTGACAGAGTAATGGACAGACAGAATGCCCTTCAGCAATAGTGCCATTTAACTCTAAAATTCTAAAAGCCAACACTGAGTCACTTGATGAAAAAAGATAACACCGGAGTTGAACACCATTCTTAACACCAGAGTTAACACCTAATTATGTTTATTAGTATTCATGACCAGCACACTCTGTTCACTACTTCACATATCAGGAGAAGTGGTGACCGGCCGACAACTTGACAGAACTTTGTTGCTCATGATTAGCTGTGGTAAATCGTAGACATCAGATTAGAGATGATAGTGTAAATATTCGTAAAATAGTGCACTGTTTTTAAAATATCCATTTTGTTTCATGCTACACAGCACAGTGAGCACACTGATCATTCGCAGTGGCGCTAAAAGTGGTATGGCAGCCGCCATACCAATCCAATGACATTTGGGCAGTTGATTCTCATTAAAATTGTTGCCACCATATGTCAGATTTTAAGGCTAAAATGTACCAAAATCAATTTCGACTGGGGCTCTGCCCCAGACCCCACCGGGGGAGCTTACAGTGCTCCCCCAGATCCCCTAGCTGGAATAAAGAGGACCTACTTCTAAGGGAAGGGAGAGTTGCAAGGGAGAGGAGAGGAGGGAAAGGAGGGAGAGGGAGAGGAGGCAGTTAAGGAAAGGAGGGGACGAAAGGGACGGAAAAGGAAGGGAGGGAGGGAAGGGAAGAGGAGGGACAGGGAGAAAGGGAGGGAAGGGAGACTCGCCATACCAATCCTAGTTTGCTTCCGGCACCGCTGATCATCTGCAGAACCAATCAGAAGACTGAAGTTTCGGTCTAAAATATAATTAATATTCATGTTTAGCGTATCTCTACTTTTTGTTTACGTCGAATAAAATGGTGTGTGTTTACAACTCTTCTTTTGATGAGAAAAACATCCCAGAATTGCTGATTAGACTGATTTATTGTGATTAAATTTTGTTTTAGATATAAACAAGTGATGTAACACCTGTGCTAGTCATGAATACTAATTTACATAATTAGGTATTAAGTCCACTCTTAATACCGGAGTTGACACCGGAGTTAACACCGGACTTAATCCATTTTATCAAGTGACCCACTGTATATGGTGCTGTTTGAACCAGTCCATACAAACAGTGTACTGGCACACCGTCGGCACTGGCCACACCCCGTCCCAAGAAAGGTGAGGTCGACGTCATCTTACTGACTGTCCACCACCTTTTGCAGCTTAGAAATAGTCTGTGGTATTGTATACTGCTTCTATATGCTTGTATACTGTCAAGAAATAAAAGGATTACTTATTTATTTACTTCTTCTCATTGTGTAAGATCTGTAACACTATTGACTCCCAGAAAGCAGCATTTTGTATTCTACTTGGCACTTTCTCGTTGCTTTGGACAGCCGCTGTGTGAGTTGGATGTGGATGCGCATTTTGTGAATTCTACTTGATGTGCAGAATTAGTGCTGTATTTACCATGTCAGGAACACACGATTTTTATTTAACATAATGTCTGTTAGCCATTTCTAACTATATGGGCCAGTGCCTGCTTTACTATATGGCCAGTGCGGACCATGTTGCCGGTGCGTGGTTTATACCAGCTCAAGTGCAGACAGCTTTACGTAGAGTTATTAGAACTAATTTGGTTACTGTTTTAGTCATAGGTCAACTAATATCAGTGGAATACTACTCTTCAACTTTAGTCGTATCTAGTCAGTCACAATGTCACGATGTGCTTGGGAAATAGTGTAACTGCATACAGCCATAGACCATGTATTGCTATCGTGTTTGTGTCGAAAGTAGAGCATTCTTAGTTGCTTTGTTACATCTAGAGTCATGGGTAGAATTCAGCAAGTCTTGTGCTCAAGTTGGAGAAGATCTTACGTCGTGCAGTGTACATCATGATCTGTCTGCGTCGCTGCCCACAGCACCATCTCTTGGGAATTCCTCAGTAGAACGTCTTCTGTTTGAGGCCCAGAAAGAATCGTCTGGTCCATCGTCATACATTAATAGCCGTGCATCCAGCCAAGAAAGGTTGCATTGATTTAAATCATATATGTCACTCTCCTTTGTAATGTGACGTTTCATCAGTGCTTTGACACTGTTTGCTGGTTAGGCATTATTAGCAAGAGCATCAGGTGTGTAAACAATTTCTTTGCTAGTGTGCAATGAATTGAAGTGTGAAAAGTGTGTAATGGTTTTATATACAGTGTTAGTTCAAAAAGTAGCTCCCCCACTAAAACTTTTTGCGATATTTTCACTCATGGTGAACCTGTGTAATTGAAATTATCTTGGTTATTGCCCAACTATGTCGTATGAGTATACCACTTTTGGTCCACTTATCTGAATATTTCTATGAATTGTAACACTTTAACGAGTAAGACCTCTCAACTTTTGACAATTCATTTCAGTTTGTTATGAAATTCATGAATTTTTCCTAAAAACAGGTCACATCAAATGACATTTAATTAAATACAACAGGTAGTATCTGTTATTATGAATTATCACATTATATGTTCAAAATGTCCACCGTTGGCTGACAAATATGTCTGCAGTCGCTTGCAGTAGTCTTTTATTCGTTGTCAATGGCTTTCTCCAGTAAGGCAAACCAAATCAACTGAATTGCATCTTTAAACTCGGGAACTGTTTTTGGCTTAGGTTGTAGCTTGTGATCAGAGTCCAGCATTGCTCCCAAACCTGATAATCCAGTGGATTGAGGTCGGATGAATAGGGGGCCACTCATCATTGGCGATGAAGTCATGGCAATTTGAGTTGGTGAAACTTGAAACTTGAAATGGTAATAATAATAATTATTTCTAGAAAAATTTTTTTGCCATTTTGCTAAGTATTAAGATAAATCGACCAAAACTGGTACATATGTGTGGATATAAACTGGCAACAAATTGACAAAATTTTACAGAAATATACTTAGCCTGAGTGAAAATATTGCAATTAAATATTTTGTTTTATATGTTACAGCCCCAAAAGCCCACACAGTCCATCCAGCGAGTTGATTACAAATCCAAGTGGCGTTGATATCCACTCACAGGTATGTAACACATAGTTGTACACTGTAACTTACTTTGTGGATATTCAACAAAGAAGTAACTTTTTGCCATTGTGTCGAAGTGGTTATGGCTGGTAGTTGTGCTAGTTGTGGTTGCCCATAACATTGTGCATGGAAGACCATTTATAATTCGCGCGGGTTCTTACTGTCTTTTTCGAACACCATCCTCAGAGGTCACTGAACAGAACTTGACCAGACTTTGCAACATGTTCAGAATCAGGAGTGGCCAGATTTGAAAATGAACGTCCAAAATTCAAGGGTTCCTGCCCATAAAACCTTGGCCATAAACTGCTCTTTTTCGGGTGATATTATGACAACATTGCAACTGAAGCTTGATTGTCTTCATTTTTCAACCCACTGTCACAGTCATTGCCAGCATGTTCACAAGGAGGTCACCGAATGTGAGACAATTAAACTTTGCCACGTGTTCAGAAGTGCACCAGATTTGCAAATACATGTCCAGTATTTGGAGGTTCCCTTTCACTCAAATGTGGGGCCCAATAGCTGCTCTTTGTCTGGCAGTTTTACAATAGCATTGCCAATCAAGTGTGAATACCTTCGGATTGAAATGTGCCTGTGCCGCAGACAAATAGAAAAAGGCTTTTTTAGTGTCAGACCGATATTGATGTCGGACATCAGATATGGCATATCGGCTGTAATCTGAACTATCGGGGATGAAAGGGTAACCGTGCTGCGATGTCCAATATGTCTTAACCTGCTGCATTTGGTACGACATCAACGTCGCAATGGCTGCAACCTGACACCATTCCTACAGTGTGAGTCACCCCCCTAAAACTTTTTGTGATATTTTCACTTGTGGTGAACCCGTGTAACTGAAAATTAGCGTGGTTATTACTCAAACATATTCCTATATTTACGTCAATGTTGGTCCATTTATCTGAATATTTGTATGAGTTGTACCATTTTTACTAGTAAGACCCCTCAAATTTTAACAATTCAATTTCGTTTATTTCGAAATTCATAAATTTTTCGTTAAAAAACAAGTCGCATCAAATGATATTTAATTAAATATAACAGTTAGTATCTGTTAAATGAATTATGACATTAAATGTTCAAAATGTCCACCGTTGGCTGACACACATCATGCAGTCGTTTGTGGTAGTCTTTCACAGAGTTGTTGATGGCTTTCTCCGGTAACGCAGACCAAATAACTAAAGTGCATTTTAAAACTCGGGGAACTGGTTTTGGCTTCTGTTGCAGCTTTTGTTAAGACTCCAGCATTGCCCCCAAACCTGATAATCCAGTGGATTGAGGTTGGGTGAATTTGGGCCACTCATCATTAGCGATGAAGTCAAGGCAATCTTGGTTGTTGAAACTCGAAACTTGAAACGGTGAAAACGATAAGTACTGCTAGAAAAATTAACGCCATTTTGTTAAATATTAAGAAAAATCAACCGAAATTGGTAAGCATGTGTGGATGTATACTGGGCACATATTGGCAAAATTTCACGGAAATATACTTAGCTTAAGTGAAAATATTGCAAAAAGTTTTAGGGGGTTACTTTTTTTGACTCACACTGTATATACAAACACAGCACTGGGAGAGGTGGAATGTGAAAGTAGTAAGGCAGAAAGGGAGAACAGCAGACGACGGGGTGATTAAATCAGAGCCAGCTCTAGCCCACCCCACCGGGCCGGGCGTCGGGTGACCGACCGTCCATCTATGCTGCTGCTAATGACCTGTGCTTATAGGCACAGGTTTTGAGGCATGCATCAGTGTTAATGCTGCGGCAACAGTGTTGGTGACTAGACTAAAGTGAGGTTTCCAGCCTTTAGCCTGGTTCACAGTGCATGCGGCGCCGTACGTCGACGCACGCATGTGTACGTCCACGTGCGTCAATATACAGCGATGTACATCACGGACGCAGGACACTGCAGATGCTAATTGTATGCTACTTACCGTTGTTGTCACTGGGCACAATTGTGTTGCCGCACGGCAATGGACGGCAATGCAACGCAACATGCTCAATTTGTGCTGCATGTCGTACGACGACGCAGTGTGTGTGACTGTGAACACTGCCGTAGAAATCAACGTGCTCGATTACAATGTCACCGTACATCAGTGTATGGCGCCGTGCGCAGTGTGAATGGGGCTTTGCACACATCGTGAATGCCAGGCTGGCAGTCAGCCAGTCAGCTAACGGGTACTAAAACTAGCCAGCCAATCAGCTGAAACAAGGGCGGGGACAAAAACAACACCAACTAATTTCAGTAATCAACTATTTCTAACAGTCAGTTGAGTAGTTAGTTGCCTTCTCATCATTGAGTACTGATTGCACTGTGTGCTGTACATAAGCTGGTGATCTGTGTGTTTAGGTTGTTGGTAATATTGATGCCACTAACTGGCTGTTGAACTGGTCAAGTCGGCCTGAAATTGTTCCACCAAGGTGAGTGCAATATGTCTCGTGCAAGTTCATAAATAAATAATGTCAGGAGTTATTACTTTTTTGCCATTTTTCTCATAAAGCTTTTATTTTGATGTGTGCCGGTTGCGTTAACAACAGTTAAATTCGTCAGTTAACTAACCTGTGGTCATTTTTAACCTTAGGTTAAATCGATATTGCATTGCACGAACGACAGTTGTGGTGTTGCAAACTATAGTTAATTAGTGACGCTGCTTGCTATTATCTGCACCTGGTTATCATTGGCAATGGGTCACATGATAAAATGGATTAAGTCCGGTGTTAACTCCAGACTTAACACCTAATTATGTTAATTAGTATTCATCACTAGCGCGGGTACATCCCTTTTTTATATCTAAAACTAAATTTAATTGCAATAATTCAGTCTAATCATCAATTCTCTGATGTTTTTCTTATCGAAAGAACAGTTGTAAACACACTATTTTATTCGATGTAAACAAAAGGTAGGGATGCGCTTAACATGAATATTAATTAGGTTTTAGACTGAAACTGGTTGCTGTGTACCATGAAACAAAATAGCAATTTTAGAAGCAGTGCACTATTTCACAACTATTACAATATTCATAATATTGTTTCTGATCTCGTATCTATGATTTACAACAGCTAATGTCAAGTTGTCGGCCTGTCAACACTTCTCCTGAGACTTGAACTGTGCAGTAGTGAACTGAGTCATGAATACTAATTAACATAATTAGGTGTTAACTCCGGCGTTAAGTCCTTTGTTAAAACCGGTGTTAACTCCGGTGTTATGTTTTTTATCTAGTGACTCAATGTGCAGTGATCCACATTACTGCAACCCAGAAACAGTACAGCCACGTCACAGCTATGTCATATGTAGCAGTGCAGATTAAAAGGTTCATGAATGAAGTAGTGAGTATGAAAAACTACTTCAAACATTAGACATATATCTCACATGTTAGTGCCACAGCAGACACTCTGGAATCAGTAAACAGGTGCTTTTAATAACAGTAATATTTTTAAACCTGTGATTAACTGTAGTTGATCGTTGTTAGCCTGGTTGATGTTAACTTTAGTTTTACCGTAGATTAGGCTTCAACTGGCAGTGGTACAACCTACCCTAAGCTGCTTTATATCAGCTTATGGATGCACGTTAAATTCCTACATATCATATCATATATCATGTCGTATCATACCGTTGTCATTCTGATAAGTATACAAGCAGTGTTTCACTAAACAGATTCAAATAGAAAAATGCATTTCATTACACTAAAAATGCATTTGAATTGACTAAAACAGTTGAGACTCATTTTTGAGTTTGAATTTGTTTACTATTGGTTAACAAGTGACTTGTAATTTACAGACTCTTGTCAGCATTGTTGTTTATTTTTTAGAACAAGAAACTCATCAGAAGATGAGATAGCGAACGTGAACTAATTTACGACGACATCATGCACCTACTACAAAATACAATAGACTCGTGCATAAATTCCGCCACAGATCGACGCGGCGGTTATGCGTTGGAACGCATGTTTACCAAATTCAGTGAAATAACGCAATAAAACGGCCATTACGTCGTTCAAGGTCATTCAAGGTCACCGATTTTGGTACAAATCGAAAGCTCATATACCACTTCCTATTAGTGATTAATAGTAACTTACCTCCTATCTTGCACCGTTTCCGAGATATAGCCTCGCAAAGGTCCAAAATCGCTATATTTGGCTATTCATCTTCGGTTTAACCCCCCGACGGAGGGGTTCCCCTGGGACGATCTCCGTAAAATTTTACCTGGATGTCGTCAGGTCACCAACGTATTACACGGTGCAGAAACATTGCCGAAAATTTCAATCGTCTGAGTAGGGTGCACGAACGTTACAGACAGACAGACAGACGACAGACAGACAGACAGACGACAGACGGACGCACGACAACATATAGCGAACATGAACATGAGTTCACGTTCGCTAAAAAGCTAACAGCAAATGCAGCTAAACAGAAGATAAAGAAAGCAAATTTAGGATAAGTCTTTCTGTGGAGAGAGGAAGTGAGTTTGTTGTTTGTAAACACACTAGTGTCATGTATTTCATAGCAGTACAATGTGAACTCATATACTGGGTGTTAATGTGTCTATATATTTTGCAGTTTAACTTGGAGATTGGAATTACATAGTCACATGCAACAAGTGTACCCATGTATATTGTGTGTTGTGTAATGGTGTTTAGCGACATTGCATCACGTGAAGCGAGTCACGTTGCTCCAAAGAGACACAAACTCAGCATCCGCAACACACGACTGATGCGCGGCTTGTTGTTTGTCATTGAAAATCTGCCATATCTGCTGGTCAGCCATGCGTGCAGTTTTGTGCTTGGAGCTGTCACGTGAGTTCATTCACTGTGAGATAATACCATTTACGCTTTACTAATGTACTTTAGATTAGATTAGATTAGATTTAGCAGCACACTGCCCAGCCCTCTCGCTAGCTCATGGACACCTTAATTGTGAAACTTAAGAATTAATTGCATAATAATAGACCTAGTGGTAGTAAATATAGGCTGATCCACTGCCCCAAAACAGACTGTTTTCAACAGTTTGTAACTTTTATGAATGATAACGCAGAAAGTCACTCTATATGCCAAATTGTTAGGTTCTCTATCTGAAGTAAGGCTGGTCATTTGAATATTGCCTTTATTTAAATAAGCTTTGTACGGATGTAAAATATACTGAATTTTGCTGCAAATCCAGAATTGAATGCATTGTGTTAAAATAAGCTTAAATATTGTCTTGCTTATAATAGGTGTCACAGCCATGTGCTGCTAGTTCTGTATTTACAAAATGCATTTATTTTTTATTTGACATGTACTTGTGTATTTACAGTGTTTGGCTGCGCAGCGTAGTTAAGTACGGCATTTGCTGTGAGAATGTCTGTCCATCTGTCGCTCTCGGGAGTCATACCTAAACGGTTCAACATATCAGAATTTGCATTGCACCATAACAAAGAACAATGTCTGTAGTTTTTTGAGGCAAAATTTTACAATGCAAAATTTAGGTGTTCACCCCGAGCAAATGTATTAAAGACAGGCACCCCCTTATCGACAGTGAAAATTGGACCGGTAATTTACAATATCATGCAAATAATGCCGGATGGGAAGTAAGTTCATATTATTAACTAATAGGAAGTCGCACACGACCTTTCCATTGTTACTGAAAGTCGTGACCTTGAATGGCTTAATAGCCAATATTTTGCATTATTTCAGCTAATTTGTCAGCTTTGCGGCCAATTACATCAAAGTGATTGATGCTAGACCCTACCTGTCTGTGACAGAAATGTAGCCCAAAGAATCTAGTTTTCAGCAGTATGTGATTTATGGTGACATTCTTAGAGATTACCGAGAAAGAGTGCATGAAAGAAAGGTACCATCACTCAGAAGTGAAAATTTGACCAATATTGCATGGTAACTTGGAAATGATGCCAGATAGGATGTATGTCACTAGTAGAAAGTAGCATATGCAACATTCTACAGCCATCTCAGCAACAACTGAGCTCTTGTATTTTAATGTGGCTTGAAAATTAAAGGATATTTCAATATACTTTATGCTTCCACATCAAGACATCTTGGCCTAACTTAGTGTGGTGATTGTAGTACTTTGCTTTCATGTGTGCTTTAGTTGTCTTTATGAATCAACATTTAGACTCGTTGTTTAGTTCACTATTTCATTCACTGAGTAGTCATCTTACAATCTTTGCTGCAGTGTCATATTAGTAATGACGTAGGAGCATGAAGATTGTTTTTCTTGTTTTTTAAAACAAGTTTATTAGTTTATTACTGTTAGTGTTTGCAAAACTGTATTTATAATGAAATGTATAAAAAATGTACTGTATCTGTAAAATATGACTTGTTTTATGTGACAAATTTCAGTGTCGTTGTGTGCATGAAGAAGTTTCGTAGATGTCCTGTGCTTCAGCCGCCATTTGTTGACAGCTAAACGTGTCGTCAGCATCAGTGACATTAATATGTACAGTACATATAACCTCCAGCTAACACACAGTTCTTGTGCTTATATTGGTATTAGATCTTACTGGAAAGCTTAAAGTGAAAACATTTCTAGCATTTTGTGTATTGAGATGGGTTTTAACTGGTACTGCACATGTGCTTGATAACAGTTGATCATGCAGTTAAATGCTAAAAAATTACTGACCAAAAATAGTGATCGTTAAGATTTTATTAAGGGAAATGAGTCGTGCTGGTAATGTCGCTTGGTGGCACGTTCTGTGATCACTTGTGACAGAAACTGTTTTCATCATAGCTGCAGTTCTCTCTGACAGTTTTCTTAGTTCTGCAGGCTGTGTTGAAAAAAAAATGAAAAATGGTTTATTGCATATAGCAGCTCAATGCTGGATTGTACATGAAACATTAAAACATTAAAACAATAGCATACAATACACAATCACAATACACCTGTCACTCACAATATACAGTAATTTAGCTGATTTGAGTGTTGTAATAGACAAACAAAATGCCTGACATTGAATGGAGAATAAAATTCGAAACTGCTTTTATCGAATATCACTTGTTCAGAATTAATGATTGATTGTTATTTTCAGAAGGTTTTGCTGTTGGTAAAAGATGTGATGGTCTGGAGTGCTAATATTTAACAGTTTTTGAGTCATTTCCAGTATATCTGCCACTGTATGTACATGCTAGTGTAACAAACAAGCAGTCAGTCACTCACTGCATCAGTTGCTGATACATTTCTGTCTCTCTGTCTTGTGTGGCCTGCTGCTTGCCTGTCTGATGACGGCCAGTATATTATTGACCTACGTGGTCATTCATGTACAGCAGACATGCTGTGTGGTCCGACGCTGTGCAGCAGCAGTGCGTTAGTGTATACACGTGACACTTGCAGTAGTGCAGCTGACAGGAGTCGAAGACTCTGCGTCAGTGTATAGTCTCACAAGTGACAGCAGGTTGACGTCAGCATATAATGTGGTTGTGCGGTGCAGCACCTCCCAGTCATTGTGTCACTAGGTCTGTGCTCCACCACTCAAACTAACTACTCACTTGTAGATCCATTGAGGGTAGGAGGCAAAGTTGGCCTGAGCACACTGCAGGCTAGCTAGCAGGTTGCTCAGAGTTGCTTGCAGTGGACCACTGAGCACTGAAGCATTAACTTCTCAGCTCTCCGCCTGATACTCTACCAATTGTAACATGTAACCACTCAACTACTGCATGATGTTACGTTTGTGTCTCATTGTATGTCATTGTTACTGCAGTTGTGGCGTTGATACTGTGTGACTAGCTTTCTAAACCCATCTGTAGTGGAAACATAAAATATTAGCATTATTTTGATACCGATTTCTTCTCATGATGTTAGTCTTTGATGTGGTGGAGAGGTGCAGGAATTTTTGAATTCTGTAGACAGTCTGATGCTGAGCGTGGTTTTGTGGCTGCAATTCCATGATAGACATGGATGATGAGACAGCGGCTTTGTTAGTGCTAGATTCGTGTTTGTGCTTCTACTGTTGCTCTCAGAGAGCAGCAATGGATTGGATTGAGCAAAGTTTAATGTCCCACCAAACACACTATAGGTCATATTGGGGACGAGTGATTTTACGGGTCAAATGACCTAACCAACAGTGTCAAAGGACTGCAGGAAGATAGGTCCTAAGGATTAGACTTCAATCCCATCAGGTCCACCCTACCACGCTCACAATATTACAACAACTATGCAGTTTAAAACAAAAACACACAAAATACACACAAATAAATCTACACATAGTGAAATGGGCCCAGTGTGACAAAACCCAATCCAGAGAACTGTAAGAACTGCTCATCTACGTGTGCTTATCACTGTGCACAGCTTCAGTACACAATACAACACAGAACAGTTCTGATAATCTCCCCTCTTAGCTCCAGACAAGCATCATAGCTCAGATGGTGTCTATCGGAGGAGAGAGTGAGCAGCAGGGTCACAGCATGGAGAACCACTGTCAGCTGATGAGATGAGATGAGATGAGATGCAGTTACACTCCGTGGCTGATGTACTAGTAACGTTAATGTCACATTTTGTGTTTCAAATGGTGAGATGTTGTTTAGTTTGGTTTGCTGCTGGACACATGAGTGTCTACTGATATGTGAGTCTACACTGTGTTCTGTGTATCTGTTGTGTGTTCAGTGGAATTAGCAGTTCACTGAACTCGATGTTCAGAGCATGGTTAGTAATAAGCTTTTGTTGAACAGTTAATAAACAAACTTCATTGGAGTATTTATAATATTTAATAAGTATAACTAGATTCTACAGTGTCTTATCTTACAAGAAGGAACTTTGTCTTTGTTGGATGTGTGTGTGTTTACTGGTGCCACGTGCCAGCTGGTCCTGGGCTGCATGCATAGAATGTGTAGGCCAGCTGGCTTGCTGCAGTGTGTTATTAATGTAACCCTCCCCCGTCTGAGAGATGGACTTGCCATCACAGCGTTCGAAGTGATGCTCTAATTACTTTCTTAGCAGGAGTATAGTTGAGCGGGGATGCTGCGGATGCTGGGCACTTTCCTCTAGGAAAGAGACGTATTATTGATGTTCTCTGTAATTGTTACAGTTTTGGTGCGAAGCGTTCCCCTTTCTTTAAGGTGTCACCTATTCTCTATGTCACTGTTTCCTCGTTTATATTTCTTAAAAATTGAGCTCGACTGTGAATTGAGACCATCCTGCACACTGTGTTAAATTTCAAGCCAAGTTGTACTTATTTCCTGAGAGCAGAAGCGAGGTGCAAAGAGCAGCGAGCATACGCATGTCTATATCTGAAACACGGGCACAATTCAGTGATCACTGATGAACTAAATGTCAGTAAATGACTTCTGCTACGAAGTTAAGTCGTGACACGCATTGCACATGCTGCCTGAAGAACATCTGACAGCTTGTTGACCAGTGTACACCTGATGTACCAGTGTACACCTGATGTAACAGTGTACGCCTGATGTACCAGTGTGCACCTGATGTACATCCTTAGACTTTACGTCTGATGCTTGTGTTGTTAGCACATAGGTGTTGTCTTAATTCGCGTAGCTGTTGTTTTGCTTGCTGGTCTTTTAATTATCTGATAAAGATAATATTAGTAGATAAGTGACTAGGCAGCAGTTAACTGATAGCATCAAAGTTGCATCATCAGCGTCAGTACAGACGTTGAGGAAACTGTTTATGCAGTCAATGAAATGTTCCAGTATTTTAGTATGTGTGTGTTATATTGGTGAAAAGTTCTGTTTTAGCAAAATCCTGGAAATGTTTTTTTTTGTTTTTGAGTGACATGCAGTTGTGAAAAGTTGTGAACTTTTATTACATTTTGTTGCAGTCAACTGCACATTTGTTCATATACAAATCTTTTCTGGTGGAACTTTGTCAAGATGTCTTGATGCAAATTAAAGCTTTGACAGTGAGTTTGTAAAATAATTTATACACAGCGTTTAAAACAAAGATTCACAAAGACGCCAGCACGGAAAATTCTTCGTTGTCGCCTCAACTTGGCGCTAGGAAATGTCCCAGCTAGCCAAACTGCCGGTTTGATTATTATCAAATCTGGAAGAACCACTGGGGTAGCCACAGGTTTACATTGTACATGCCCCAAATATTGAGATCCAATGAAAAAATTTGTTTGAGGCTGGAGGTCCAGTTGGATTGTTCAAGCCTAAGTACATCTACAGCGGTACAGATTAAGGCGTACATGTATATCTTTTGTGCCTTGTTGGAGAAATGCCAGAAATACATTAATGAATGGCATGCGACTGGCATCTACGTGTATTATGTGAAGGCTTTGCCCACAGACGCTCGTCGTATGGTCGTTTGAGCTGTCGGGCGTTATGCATGCATGCTGCATGGTGCCCGCATGTTTGCACAAACTACAATGAAGTGAAATTGTAGGAATTACCGAACGCGAAATTCGTCACAGCTGCTGAATATCAGGGCTGTAGAAATGGATTTTAAAAACCTAGTTTTTTAGGTTTTTATAAGAAAATCCTAAAAACCATTAAAGTACAAATTTTAGGGGTTTTTAAAGGTTATTAGAAAAACCTTTAAAATCCAGATTTTAGACTCAGTCACAACAGAAAATTGTCGCCTTTCAGTAGGCCTATAATTAGTTTTATAGCTATACTGCACATGGCTATACATGATGTGGCAGGAGAAAGGGTGTAGGCCTATCATGTGGAGGTATTCTTTGTGAATTTATGCGTCATAATTTTGTGTCCGGCTTCGTACCTTAAAGCCTAAAAACTTCTTTAAAAACCTAGGTTTTTTCCAGGTCTGCTGAATACAGTTTTGTTAGTCTTCGACGGTGCCGGTATAGCTTCGCCGGAAAACGTTCGTGTGACCTTGACCTTTGAACCCATGACCTTGAAAATGCTTCAGTGTCATGTGGACCTGATAATGAGCAACTGTGATGAATGTCATTAAAAGACGTTCGTGCATTGCGGAGATATAAAGATTTAAAAACGGACTCGCAGACAGACTCGTGCACAGGCACGTAGCTACATGTACGTATAACCACCTGGACAGGTATAACCGTATAACCACCTCTTCGGCTAATAGCATAAGAATACTTATTGAAGTGATGCAATCGCGAAGACGTTGCAGGGTACTTTGCACGGTCAGACTGATAAACGCGTCACGAATGTCAATGCCACAGTGTCCACCAGAGCATGTGAGCGCAGCGGAAAACGGAGCGAGCCGAAAATCTGGTGTAGCGGTGAGCGGGCGTGGCAGAATACAATGTAGCGGGAGCGGAGCGGAGCAGAGCGGGAGGTCAGGGAGCGTAGAGCGGGCTGAATCGGCCGCTCACAGCCCGCTCCCACCTAGCATTTCACTGACATCATAACGTAGCCTCCATATTCCACACTCTACTGTCTGCAGTCTAATCTTCAGTCTTCACTCTTACTTCGCTTGCCTTGTCTCTTTCAGACGCGGCCCGACCTTCATTTCTTTACGTAACTCAGCCCAAGGCATTCTTAACAAGACTCAATCCATCTCGTTATCGACATGACGCATTTTATCGAATTGTGGGCCTACGATTTGTCGCTAATTAGTGTTAATTTTTGTAAAACTTAAAACGAATGTAACTTAGGCATGTTATTGACATATAAGATGTGCCCAATTCCTGACCACTGCATGGGCCTGATCCATCACGTGCAACTCTGCTGCTGACTGGCGAGTATGTATAGGCCTATACTGCTTGGTGCGCCGTGGTAGGCTAAGTTGTAAGTTGTAGGTCTGTCATCGTGTATGACCTTCCAACTTTGATATGACATTTTTCAGATTTAGACCTAATCATTGATGACGGAGGCGAAGCATGCTCCTCAGTTCAGCATGTCGATCGTAGGCCTAATGATGGTGAAATTTGAGTTTCGGATATGCTGTAAACGATTGGAAATTTTTAATAGTTAACTTCAGTATGTTATACAGACCCCCCTAGGGGGGTTCAGACCCCCCATGACTTTAGATAACACCCCTTCATTAGACCCCAAACCAGACCTCTTCTAGCAGGGTACATCATCCCTAAAGTAGCTGTTAAGTCTGTTATGTGCATTATGCAATAACAATACTCCTACTGTATGTCTTGACAATTTCAGTTATGTTTTCGCAATGAGATACAAACAGATGATGCACAGAAACCTGTTTTTATAGGCACAATATTACATTGTACCTATAGTTTCTGGGGGCTTCGCCCCAGACACCCATGCACCAAAGCTCTGCCCCTGGACACCGTAAATCATAAAATGCACAAAATTTGGTCAGTTGATTCTCAGGAAAATTATTAAAATTGTTGCCACCAGATGTCAGATTTTAAGGCTAAAATGCATCAAATCGTTTGTCGGCTGGGGCTCCGCCCCAGACCGCGCTGGGGGAGCTTACAGCACTCCCCAGACCCCTTAGCTGGATTTTAGAGGGCCTCCTTCTAGGGGAGGGAGGGGACCCCTGCTCTTCCGTTACACCCCCAGCCACTACATTCTAGATAAAGGCCTGGTTAACTTGACAAAACAAAAACTAACGAGTTGGCCTAAATCTTTGTTAATTTCGACTAAATATCAAGCAGTTCAAATCGACCAGCAAAACGGGTTTTCATTCATCGGTTAACAGCTCTCAGAACGAGAGTTTTAAATTCACAAATCCACTTCGTAATGCTTCTTCGTAACGTGATCTTGATCGAAATCTTTTGATGAAAATCTTTTACCGTTAAACGTTTTAACGGTAAATCGTGTGATTAATTCATAATTTGCCCACCGCTAGTTCTACACCGTGTCCGGAAAAAAAGGTGCCACTTTATTTTTGCCTGTAACTCTGCGAAATGCTAACCGATTTTCAAAATTCTTTTACCGTCACACTCTGCAGTAAATTTGAAGTAAACGAATCAATAAATATCCTATCATAATTTACACGCGTCGCTACACTACCTTGTAAAACTTTTATGCTCAAAAATCGTAAATTACATTGCTCGGAAAAAGGTGCCACTCGTTTTGTTCGTATA
>Ga0049105_1000126_pt1 | contig 18572 bp, 11 predicted proteins | sample WorMetvaBAHAMAS1_FD_61260 | JGI IMG/M metagenome (GOLD analysis project Ga0049105, IMG submission 61260) | Worm MetaG Olavius vacuus BAHAMAS.1 | ecosystem: Host-associated > Annelida > Digestive system > Unclassified | place: Germany: Marburg | collected 2013-04-09
ACAGATCTCTCTTCCGTTTTGTCAGGGATCACGCGTGTGACGGACGGACGGACGGACGGACAGAATTCTCCTCGCTATACCGCGTCTGCATTACATGCAGCGCGGTAAATATTGTACCTTTTTAACGTAATTAAAGCTCAGTGAGAAACCATGGTTACCACTTCTAGTTTATGCAGCCATACCTAAAATTCCTCAGAAAACTGTGTCTGTGCGCTGAATGCAACAAGAAAGAGATCTGTGGCGAGTTCTTTATCTGCCAGCAAGGCAATGTTCCCGCTCACCGAGCGGGTGGGACAATCAACCTTCTGAAACGAGACACCTGCATTCATTTTACCAGACCTTTTGCCACCCAACAGCACAGATTTGAACCCGATTGACTACAAAATATGTGAGAAATGAAGCAGCGGGTCTAGCAAGTTCATGACGTCGATGAACTGAAGTGTTATTGTGCAGCAGAATTTCGCCATTTTCCTTCTTTTGCATTTCACAAGGTAGTGCAGCTACACATCTAAGGTGTGGTGGGCAATGTGGCATGGATTTTGTTGCAAATTTCTCGGAGAACACAACAGTGAAAGAATTGTGAAATCAGCCAACATTTGTCAAAGTTATAAATGAATGTATAGTGGCACAGTTTTATTGACTCACTGTGTATATTCATGCACATTATGCTGATGCAACCCAGAGTGAGCATAACCACTATAAATGTCCTTAATTTTACTGTAATTGTATCTAGACTATTCAACAGAATGTGTTGTCAGTAAATAAAAACAAGTCGAAAAAATAACAGAATTTAATGAACTCCAACTGTAGGAAGAAACGTGCCTTGGTTTGCAGGCTGGCCATTTGACTGCTGACTTGGTTTTGACGCTTCTGAGCCACGAGGACGCTGACCGGGAATTTTTACCGTGGTACGAAGGAGACTGACTTCCTTGCCACGTACGTTGTCCATGTAGTCCTGATATAGCACAGTATACAATGTCATTCAAAAACATTAGAAAAACGAAGTGAATCTCATTCCACAGCCTTCCAAGACTCATAATTTCTCTCATATTAAGAGTACTGTAGAACCCTTAATTTTGGCCATCCTTAATTTTGGCGTTTGAGTCAATGTAATTATTTTAGACCCCATAATTTTGGCGTTTTTGCTTCCTATTACACTGAAACGCTACTGTATTCAAATTTTCGTGGACCGTTATTTTCGCGAACTTGCCAGGCTTGCGAAATTCGCGAAATAAAGGGCACGTGAAAAAAACAGGTTTTACAGTAATCAACAACAACAACACCGTGTCTTGTTATACTATAGGTAGTTATATAATATATATGGCTGGGGCAAGAGCTGATTGTCTCTAGGCAATCAGGCCACAGGCAATTGGTCACAAATCTGAATTTCTCGACCTTTCAACCAGATCTGCAGTTATCTTGCCAGCTGACATGACAATCGCTGTCCCGTGTATCCAAGCGAATCCATTCAACAAGCCAGCAGCAACCCAGTATGTCAATGTCTTCGTTCTGCCAGCAGCCTAGACTACATTGTTCCACGGACAAGAACTAAGTTAAGAGACCGAGCCTTCTCTGTTGCCGGTCCGACAGTATGGAACATTCTGCCTGAGTCTGTCAGATCAGCTGAGACTCTTGCTAGTTTTAAGCGCAAGCTGAAAACCTATCTGTTCAACATTTCGTTTTAACCGGCTTTTATCATTTACTAACACTGTAATGCCTGACTGTTCCGTTTTCGTTCTAGACTGGGCACTAAACTAACCACGCATTGCATTGCATTGCATCACCACCCTCTGGCTGGTGTCAAACTACGCTACTTGGTGACAGAGGATCATGGATGTGGGTCAACAATTTGTCCAGAGTTGTTACACGACTGTGGCCACGAGTCACACCCACCATGGCCTGCTGATCTAAACACTCTCGCCATTACATCACAGAACCACACTTTTCATACTGTTATTGAATCAGCTTGTCTTTTTTCCTGCGAGTCGATTATCAGTTCTGGAGCTTCATCAAAGTACGCACATCTGAAATATATTCAGCCAGGCTCAATATTTTAGTTTTTCCTGCAACGAATGACAGATAAGAACCAACCCAACCAATCTTACGCACAAGATGCAGCAACAGAGAAGAATCCTTGATGTAGATCTCCAAAATAAGACCAGAACATCTGCTCATAATATATTCGACTGTTGTTAAAATTTACCGAGATGTACGCAGAATTGTTAGCAGACTAAACATATCTGAGTCTACATACGTGAAGACTTGGATGATACGTTAGCCTCCCATCCTCCAACAGAGTCACGTATTTCTTCTTCCATTCTTTACTCAATGGCTTGCTGCTCTTCTTGTACAAAATGCCCTGCAGACAGTACATTGGAATGACAGAATCTGCTCTGTTCAGATTCATTACTCAGTCCAAACATAAACCACAGGGTTATCCATAAATCACATAACACTGCTATGGTAGGGTGATGGATTGAGAAATTGTTATATGCATTAACGTAGGGAGTAGCCTTTGCTAATGTTATCTAACGCTGTCTGTTAATACGCAGAGTTGCCGACTGCTTTAACAATAACATCCCAGTCTGCATGCTAGTTTTAAAAATCAAGGTCAAATCTCGCATTTTGACCCACGGTCAAGTTTAGGGGAGGGATGGGTAGAATGTCTGAGTTTTATCAGTTCGGCTTAGGTTGAAACCCCTTACATATTTTTACATTAACTAGACCACCTGAAAGGGGATGGAAATAAGGATAATGTTATATAATTTTAGGGGAGAGGATTTCTACCAAGTTATACAATGTTATGACGTGGGGCAGTGATAAATGCCATTCTCTGCATTATATAATTTAAGGACGACCCCCATGGAACAATCCGACGAATTAAATGAAAATACGAACACTAAATAATTATTAATCAATATGAAATCAGGGTTAATCAAACAAGTAGCTCAGTTACTGCAGAGAGACTACGCTACAGGGTGGGTCAGTTATGGCCAAAAGTGCAGGACGATATTCTGCAGACAATATAGGTCTATCTTCAACCACTGTGACGTAATAGTCCTGCGAAGCTATCAAATTCAGTGAAATAGAGCAAACTAAGGACTATAATGCCGTTCAAGGTCATTCAAGGTCACCGATGTCGGTGCCAATTTAAAGACCATATGAGACTTCCTATTAGTGATTGACAGTAACCGACATCCTATCTTGTACCGTTTTGAAGTTATCGCAGACTGTTGTTTAAATACTGAACACTGCATTTTAGAGCCCCCTTTGGGGGCTTAGGGTCAACGTATACTATTCATCTTAGGCTCATTGTAAAGCACATAGTGGACTTCCTATTAGTGTAAATTGAACTTTTTTGCTAGGTGTTACGGCTGAGCTGCTACAAGCAAAAATTGATTAAAAATCGGAGTTGTGCAAGGGGTGGGTCAGTATCTGCCAAATTTTCACGCAGAAGGGGACATCCCCCACCAATCATTTTTGCATGGATAGATAGGCCAATGAATACCTTACAAGTTTGTCGCTGACAGTTTTCACACAAAGAAACTTTGTAGCAGACTTTCTTCAAGCAAAGTGTGATTTTACACGGAAAACGGCCGTTTATGTTTTTTTGAGCCCCCCTTTGGGGGTCTAGGGGCAACGTATACGTATAACAATCATCTTAGGCGTAAATAAAGTGTTCATAAAGATGATCAACAACTTATGTTAAGCGTAAGTTTTTTCTACTGTAACTGATGCTGGTCTGACCAAACACAGACACAAACCTGCTTTAGAGGAATTGCTCTCCCACTTCCAACCTCCCCATTTTTGTTTCTGACGAGTTTCTCCTCCTCTGCCTTCTGTAAATGTTTACAACGCTCAAATTCAGCAACGATGATGCTCAATAGTAACTTCAGACTAATCAGTCTTGTTATTACCTAGTTAGCGCATGTTACAGAACGTATAACGTTTATGTACCAATTAATTTTACTGTGAGCTTATTTCTGCATGTACTTTTGTACGATTTTCATAATAAACAAATAAATAAATTAATAAATAATGCAACATATAACTTACAGCGTCAAATGTGACATAACTACAATATAAACCAATGCTTGAAACTACTGCAAAATAACTTTATCACGAAAAACAATAACATACGAGTCCAAGGAATGACTGACTGTACAAGATTTTCAAATGCCATTTGAAATCTCACTTCTTAGCACGTATTTTGGTTCTATTTCACCGTGACTTCTCGCCATAGTTGTGCATATTGTACTGCCATAGCATTCTACTTCTCAGAAAACTAGGCTAAATGATCTTTCATACGATATAAAAATCTGGACAGATCTTTCTTCCGTTTTGCTACAGATTTTTGATTCACTGATACAAATAGCATATAACGAAAAAATCAACACAAATGAACAAAATTTAACGGAACAGAAACGACGTTTGATGTCACTAGCTGTCTCAGACAAAATGGCAAAATATCCAAAAACCAGTAATTTCGGCTGCGAAAAATTCGTTGCAAAGCAGAAGGGAGACATTCAGCGGACTAATAAAAATGCATTGCATGTAACAAGATTCAACAAAGTGCACGAAACGAAAAATCCACACAGCACAAAGCCGCAACAAGCATGCAGTGATGCAATGGTGTTTAGAACTACATCTGCACAAAATGCCGGCACTCTTGTTCAGCAACAGAGTTCGTCATCATCTTTACTGCCGACTAACAGTAACATTTCTGACACGTTTGTCACTCTCGAGTTTTGACTGTGAAAAGTGCCCATGTAGCGTTGTGGCAATAGTCCTTATCGAGCCACATGTGCCATAGGACGGACAATGCTGATCTGTTTTCTATATCCCTGAGCTGTATACTAACCAGACCAGAGATATGGGTCTAGCACATTGCATTGTGTGCCTGTTTACTCTCCAGCTTTTGCTGGTAATCATTTTGCCTCTCCCGGGAGGGGGGGCAAAGATGATCAGACCGAGTTAACCTGGAACAGTCACCCATGGCCACACTAACATGTCCCGATATAGGGTAACTATCGCTGATCGAGGCCACTGCGATTATGCCAAACCAAACAGTAGAGTACCAGACTGATAACAATGGTGGCAGCAGCGCTATTAACTCCACGACAGACGTTATTTGTTAGTTCACGCAAGTACTTGTGCTCCGACAGTCGCAAGATCCGTGCTGATGTTACATCATGCAAAGCCAGCTGCTAGACGGAAAATATTTTCATGTTCGTTTCATTCTGCGAGGAGTGCAGTCACGAAGGTGTTCCAGCTAAAACCGTAATCATCAGCACTGCAGAGTGATACTAGCAGTCTGCCTGCAAATTATGTTAACGGGCATGTGGTGAATACGTGGTTCATGGTTTACTGTTGTCCACATTCACTACCAGCTGATTTAGCAATGTCCGTCAGTGCAAATCTGCATCACATGGACCCTAACCTGTCCAAAAGTGATTTTGCACCTTAATATAATGACGGCTAAGTCACTACATTGTCATCAGTTACTGTAACTCTATGACAAGACTGTGAAACGTTATAATCAGACACATTATAATTGGCAACAGTGAAGACTCGTCAATAAGGCAGATGTGGTTTTCCACAGCCCGCAGAATTTCATGCCACGCCGCGTAATTCTCAGAAATGCCGCTGTATTCATCGGTGCCATGGAATAAACTGCATGCCATGGAATGCTGCTGTTGTGTCTTAGTATTGGGTCAAATTACAGCCATGGCTGGCTAAGCAACTCCGATAAGATTCGCATCTCTGCCCTGTTGCTGCAGCTGCCAGCAGGGCAGTGACTCAGTCACTGCATGCCAAGCAGCTGTGGGCCACTACTGCCTCCCCCCAATGACTTAATTGCCTGCAGTAAATCCCTACAGTCTCCGCACGACAGTCTCAAGCAGTGTCAGTAGTCAGTACACGTCACGTGCTTGCCTAGCCAGTCTGTGCACGCTCACACGCTATGGATAAGCGATGTAATAAAACTGCTGTTAATGTAATGCCTGCTCAAAGTGTCATGGAGTTTGGCAAAGATACTTTTTGCATTGCAGGCGACCTCCTCTGGTGCAAGGTATGCAACGTGCCTGTGCATCACGTTCGACGGCAAGCGGTGGTTGACCACGTACGATCACAGAAGCACGACTACAAGAGGCGCACTGCTAGCCTACTGCCCTAGATTGTGGACGCGCCGCGAAACGCCGCAGAATATGCAAGACATTTTTAACTTGCTGCACTCTAATAATACTCGTTTGTAATAATACTGTCGATAATAATAGTAAAACATTACAGGGAAACGGCATTCTTCTCACACGAGTACCAACTTACAAGAAACGGATTCGGCTTTGGGGGGAGAGGTCGTGTGCAGGCGTTGACGCTGGACGAGGAGTGCTTTCGTGACATAACCGGCGTGGACGAGGGGGACGTCAAGCTCCATACATCACCACCAGCCTAGCGCCAACAGTGTACAAGCTGCCAACATGCAGGTCATTGTGGCAACAGAAAGATAAGCAGCGAACTGAACTAAGCTAAATGGCACATAGTAAGTGCTTGAAATCACACACACATGCACACTGAAATGTTCACACAAAATTAACCAATTAAAAAATAAAAATAAATTAATAAAAAAATAAAAAATATTTGAAAACACTGGTGATATAACAACAAATTTATATCACAAATACAGCAAAGAAATTTATTGCAGAAATCGGCGAAAATTATTGCACGATACTGCCAAAACAAAACACTAACGCGTGAATTAACATTAAAACTTAATGCTAATATTTCTGCAACAAAATGGAACTGAGAAAAATCGCAAACAAAAAATACGGAAAAAATTCTACGTAAAAACAGAAAACATGTGCAAAAAATGTGTGGTGAAAACCGGCATGCACACTGCACACACCATAGCCACAAGCAATCGGCAGATTCACCGGCTTCATACCTGTGGATCAGCAAGACCCATCTGCATATTCATTGGCGGTACATCAGCATACATAATCTGAGGCGGCGGAGGATCGGGCACAGTCGGTATCGGCACGGACACCGCATGCCGCTGGCTACGTGGTATCCGACCACTTTCATCAATCGGTACCTACACAAATGACGTTTGCTGTTAACATAATGTCTTTATCACAATTGCCCAACAACAAAACTGTCTAAAAACTTCATCATTCACTGTAACGACACACATGACCAAAGAGAGACAACTCTACCTTCAGAGCGGGTAGCAAGACACCCAGCACTAATATCATGACAATTCAGACCAGTTTGCACTCCACCTCTTAGTCTTAGAGGTTATTGCTGATCAAAACAAGAATTGCTGGCTTCAATGGAATTAAAATATAAAGCTAATTTGGCAATATTTAAAAGTAAGCAAATTTTTCGAATAAATTACGATATCTTTAAAATTACTCAAAACTGGTTGAAACGAGGGTGAATTTCGTTCATTATTACATAAAACAAATCATCTGACTGCCACTTTTTGTCAAGGTTTATTTCTCCTTTAAGTAATACTTAATTCACACCCAAAATAGTTCCAAAGACTTTCGATGATATTCGTTAAGTTAAATATTATGAGAATAAAATGCATAAAACATTTGTTAAAATGTGACTATACGTGGATTTCTGCAAGTTTTCACTTTTTGGAGCTATAAAGCAGTACTTGATTAAGTGACAATTTTAAGAGATGTTCCTGCAACCAGTTCTCAGTGCACATGAGAGAATACAGCGTGTGTAAACCAACATGTGAACGGTCAGCATCGCGATCACGTGGATGCCGGCGATCTTGCCGATAATCCCGAAAGTCTTTCTCGCGTAGATTATGACTAGTTTCATGACACGGTGGAGATGGACCCTGAACATACACACACATGCACATACATCATTAATCGTGCTCATCCGACTCATGAGACATTCAAAGTGAGGCTTCTTGATTGCAATCCACCTTCAAATTTTGTTGATGGGTACATCAATACAACCAACATTCGTCGCCCTCCACTCTGTGTAGCTGGTGAGGGCCGTAGCAAGACCACAAAACCGCATGCCTTCATTCTTCGACAGAGAGACAATAACAGTCTTCACAAAATTGGTTAAGCTATCTGTTCCTTGGAAATCCAGACTGGCATTTCCAGCACCAGCTGGAGTCATCTACCCGATATCTAACAGCCTGGTGCACGGTAATAAGTGGCCGATGATTGCTAAATTAGGACGGGCTACATGTTTTCCCAGAGGGGAAAACCAATGAGTGACAGCACATCTGCACTGGTGACATCTTGGCAGATGCAGCATCACAACAATCTACCTCTAACAAACAGTTAAGTAATATGAAACATATACCCTGACATGATGACCAGCCGCCATTCCAGTCGGAGTCAGCGGCGGAGGTGCGGCACTGCCGGACCCGGAGCTCGAGTGGCTCTGTGCATCGAAGCTTTTGCCACCACTGCCACCATGTGCTGATGGATGAGGTGGCAACGGTGGACCGGCTTGCTGACTGTGGTAGCCACGAACGGCTGGACCTCCAACAGGTCCGATGTGGTTAGGCGTGTTTGACCGACCCATAGGAAAACCGGAGGCCGCCAGACGAGATTGAACGATCTTCTGACATGCTGCAAATGTTGTGAATTGTAAGAGATGTTCAGAATGTTTATATTTCTTTGACCCTCGGAGTTAAAATATTTCCGAGGAAGTTAATAATTAATACGAAATGTAGAAGTATGTATGATTTCAGTCTGTAAAATCAGTGACATGACTGGCAATTGATGATGATCATACTGATTTGAGTCATGCTGTTACTAAGACACTGTAGACATGTACCCAATATCTAACAGCCTGGTGAGTGGTAATGAGTGACTGATGGTTCCACTTAACTCAGTTAGTGAGAAATGTGTCACTGTCAGACATTTTAACGTTGAGAGGGCAGTACTGAGAGCTTACCATAGTTGACGTTATGAAGCTGAAAACTATGGTGACCTTCACTGGCATTTGGCATCTTCTACTAGGTACATTTATTCTCCCAAAACAACTGTAACACAGAGGGGAAGGGGTTCACATCTACTGAATGATTCTAACAATGTCACTTCAAACTACAGTAACAGACCCGTCAGACTTTACAGACTTTCTATCACAATCTATTATAGAATGTGCGAATAAATACTAGCAAAAATCATGGTCTCAGCCGTATAAATTTTATTACAGACGTTGCGTGAGTATTAAGCACAATACCTTACTTGTCAAGAAAAAATCCACATTTGTCAAGTACACTAACAAAAAGAGGGAGGGGATGTGCAAATGACCTATAAATTCATTTGTCATCAATGGGGAACTGCTAATCACAAGCTATACACTACTGTCAATACTAAGATGAAGAATAAGACTATAAACCGCATGAAACACATGATCAGTGACAATTCCAAGCGATGTAAAACTCAATGACTTGTAATTACATGTACTACAAAATAAATAAACTGGTTTGAAGACAGTACAGTACTCAAACGTCTTACCGTCCTGAAAGACTCTCTCAACGTTGAGTCCATACGTGGCGCATGTCTCGTAATAAGCACAGCGTTTGAGGTCACTGGCAAGCTTCCTAGCTCTCGTATCGTCAATGAGGCGTGGGTTGCTTTCACTAATGGCATCCTGTGTGCCGACGAGGATAATTGGGATCTCGGCAATGTTGGTGTGGTACTGCGCCATCTTAGTGTAGTATGAGTAGATAGCGTTGAAGCTCATCTCATTCTCGAGACTGAAGACGAAGATAACAGCGTCGACCCAGTGTGTAAACTGCAGCACCACGATGTTATCAACATGCTAAATCTATGGTTATATGTGGAATAAAAAAGTTTGCAAACATTTCTGTGTCTACATGAAACCACATCTGAAACAGACATAAAAGTTTTCGCTGCTATGAAGAGTTTTACAACTCCTTACAAAACTATTTTTAGACTGGGGTAACATATAAAACAGTTTTGCAAGAGTTCTAAAACTGTTTTTTTTTCTAAAACTTCTTTCTTTATGTATCAGATGTGGTTATATGTAAAATAATACACTAAATCTTTTTGCAAAACTTCTTAAATTCACACGTAACGGCTTAATACTGGTCCTTGGTTCAGCACATCTGTATCCGTGACACACTGATGCCAATCTACTTTGTCAACACAAAGCTCTTATACTTCCTCTCAGTCAGGACAGGCCAATGTCCTTTACATTTTATCTTTAACGACAATCCAGTCTCCCCAGCTTTTATCTTTAACGACAATCCAGTCTCCCCAGCCTTCACATTGTTGTATCTGCCTCCAATACACAACTTGTTCCAACACATCTGCCCAAACCATCTGTTTTCTTCGCTTGAAAATAAATTCCAATTTCTGCAGTGCTGTCTTCTCCCTGACCTCCTCATTTTAGAACTATCCTTCCCAAGAGATGCCCAGTATCTGTCAATGAAACTTGTGATGTGCTAATTCCAAACATGTTCCTCTGTGTGACAGACAGAGGCCATAGTAGCTCTGCACCACAGAGCATTGTTGACATAACTGGCTACTACTGACCAGGTCTAAAATACTCTCTGCAATCATGAGTTCACATTCATAATGAAAATATTAGCGTTGTTCAACATGCCACACATATCTAAACGCTATTATGCCAGCTGGAAAATGACTAACAACTCTCAAGGTCAAAGGTCAAGGTCAAATGTAACCAAAATCTAATCACTCCTAGGGTTCACCACAACACATATTCAGATCAAGTTACATAAATTTCTGACAAGTAGTTCCGTCAGTTTTTGTGTGAACAGACAGACTGACATGCGCGGACAGTGTCAGACAAATGCTGCTAAAAACTACCAGCCATACCACAGGTACATGTGATTATCACTAATAAGTAAGTGAATTTGTGTTTGCGCAGCAGTCCTTACAGCCTAAACTGTAGGTGCTATGCTAGTGTTTCGTATGCTCTGTAGAATAACACAGTCTTCACAAGTGCGCAGAACTCAGTCAGTGTCAGTGATGGATCACAAACAGACAACGGGAGTAAGTTCCAGAGTGTTGGACCAGAAACAGCAAAACATCTTTGGCCGGATCTCGTTGTTCTGGAGCGTGGAGCAGCTGAACGAAGGTGACCACGATTGACCATTATTTACCATATATGCGTCACAGGATTCCACTAAACTAGACATGACACCCTGAATGAATATAGAACACGCATAAAATTGTACAAAGTGCTACCAAGACCAATCTAAGTCCAATGACTGAATGCTGTAACAGTACCTGCATTTCAGGCAATCCACCTTCATCCCGGATCAACAACAGGTAACTTTGTCCGTCAAGAACGACTTCTTTCTTGAATCTGCCACCTAATCAGCAACATCGTTTGTCAGCAACAAAAAATTAGACAGCACTCAGTTCAAACATATACAAAACATATTTTATTCTGCAATTTTATACCATACCATTTTATATTCAAACTAGACATATGTTCTGTGGAATGTGGTATCTGTCCCATAGCTAAGTCCACAATGACTGAACTGTTCCAGAGTCTAATTATGGCCGGATGCATTGTGCATGTGCAAAATGGCCATATTTCCAGTTCCGGTCTAAATTCTGACGTCATCATCGTGTTTCTCCGATTTCCTTTACGACGTGAAAATTTTGGCAATCTGGCCATAAATAAGGGTTATATTGCATATTTTTCATTGCGCATGTGCGAAACGGCCATATTTCGACTTCCGGTCTAAAATCTGGCATCACCCATCATGTTCCTCGACCCCGATTTCCTCGAAGATGTGGAAATTTCCGCAATTCGTGTAATTTAAGGCAGATATAGGATTACTTGATATTTGCATGGGTTTTCAAAACCTCTTGGCCCAAAATGGACGTTTTTGGGGCAAAATAGGGGAAGGGGTGGTGCAACAGTCACTCCAACAAAATCGTTTTTACTTTTGGGGGTTCTTACGTCTGTGCCAATTTTTGTGAAAATCGATCAAGAAATGCGACCGTGAGAGTGCGCAGATGGACACACTGACAAACAGACGCAAACCGATTTTATACTCTGTCCCATGCTATATGTTATAGCTATGAGACAGATCATGAGACTACAACAAACTCCAGATGGGAGTTACAGTCTGATACACAGTGAGCAATAATAAATTTGCACCATCTCAATATACGAATATCTGCAAAGCAAAGAAGAAAAGTTCCTGTATCCAGATTAGGGCTGTTAACGGTTTTTAAACCGGAACCGAAAGCGCGAAAATACACAACCAGCCTAGCAAAATAGCTACAGCTAGCCACTAACACCGTTTAACAGGCAGTGGTGAAGTCGAGGGGGAACATGGAGGAATGCCGTTCCCCGAAATGATATCAGGTACACACACACACATGAACGGTGATACAGTAGTGTTCCACCAAGTAGGCTTGCAAAGAAATGGAAAGCCTTTGAAATCATTGAAATTGTTGCCACCAGATGTCATATTTTAAATCTAAAACACAACAAATTCGATTTTGGCTGGGACTCTGCCCCAGACCTCGCCGGGGGAGCTCACAGTGCTCCCCCGACCCCTGGCTGGATTTAAGGGGCCTACTTCTAAGGGAAGGGAGAGGAAAAGGACGGGAGGGAAGGGCAAGGGAGGGGATAAAGGGGAGGACAGAGTAAGGGAAGGGAGGGGAGAGGGGTGGAGGAAGAGAAGGGGAGGGAGGGGAGGGGAAGGAAGGGGAGGGAAGGAAGGGGAGGGGAAGAGGACTTCCGAGCGTTCCCCCAGTTCCAAATCTGCCACTACACCATTGTTTACAGGGAATTATTAAGTAACAGCTTTTGGAGATGATCCTGGTTGTTGACAGCTGTCAATATAATTCACTACAGCAGTTTTGAAAATAATAAATTGCCAATTAAAATCTCTTGTTCTTATATCTTATCTTAAATCACACAATTCTAAACATAAATTAGTAGCTCTAGTTTGTCTTAACGTTTCACTGTATTATGTCGACTATTGTAAGCAAGGTTGGCCAGGCTCGACGGATTCCAGGCTCTAACTAGTACATGATTGACCAACCGATTGATTGTGTATTCAGTGCGTAGTGTGGTATGGATGTAACTATACCATCTAACAATAACTTTCAGCATTCCGCTATCGGCCACTGCGATCAGCAGCTGTTGTGGATATCTAACTCCCAATCATCATCATTTTATTTGTTCATAAAACAGTTTCATGAAAACACGACAGCTGGCAACACACGAACGCACTCACAGTGGCCCCAATGCCCAACGCCACAATGTTGTACATCACAACGTTTCACAACGTTATAGATGCTTCCCGGATGCCCAGGACTGACGCCAGGTGCTGTCAAAATTAACCATGATCTGGCCGCCCACGAGCCCGCCCGCCGTAGAGTAACAGTAACCATATCTCTATCTCGCATCCTATCATCTACGCCCGCCGCGTAGAAACACACGGGTAACTTCTCGTGATCTCTCAAATGGAACGACTTGGTACCAAGCAAAACAAGGAATGCCACGACCAAGGCTTGGCTTATTCTGGGGTGTTTTAACACCCAAATAACTAGGGAGTATTTGGGTGTTAAACATCATAAAATTATTTCCTTATTAACAGCATCGTGAGTAACGTTTGCTGGACTCATAAACACATAAAAAATGTGTTTGTGGCTGGTGGGAAGCTCAAAGCACCCCTCGAGACCCCTTAGCTATATTTGAGAGGACTGCTTCACTATAAAGGGAAAGGCAGAAAAAAACGAAAGCAATAGAGGTACAAGGAAAGAATAAAAACACCCCAAAATAAATTTCTGGCTATGGCCTTGGCCACACTGTCAAGACTGAGCTCTATGGTATGAGTGATACCTGACTAAAACTGGCAGTCTCAAAAACGACATATATATTTTTCTCTTTTTAGCCATAAACAGTTATAGCAACTGCTTCGTAAATGTAACTGGCATCACCCTCCAAAAATACAACTCTGTCAATTTCACAAGGTTTCGTTAGTGAACTTCAGAGGTCCATCACGAGCTAACTCACAAAAACCTGGAGAACTGCCATGAAAATGGTGGATAATGATAAAGTACTGTCACTCATACAGAGAAAATTTGCATTGGCCACAAATGACAGTGTGTGTGCATGATGTTTTAGAAACTTATCACGCTGTCACACTTGACCCATCAGCAGTCACCATCTTGTTCCATCTCAGTTGACGTGCCAATAAATCCCCATTCTTACTAGCCATCATAACCAAATCGCCTCATTTAAGGCTTTACCCCTAAGCACCATCCAGTCTCACAGTAGCAACAACCTCCAGGGACAGGTAGGGAATGCTTGTGGATTACAACGTCAGGGCGGTTGGAATGCTGGACCTACTACAAGCACTGGGCGCCCACCAGCTGAGCATTAGTGAAAACAACCTACTGGGCAGCATCTGTCTGCAGTCTCCGCCAGAGTACACAGAGGGGACACACTTGGGATGAGCTAATGACTATTAATAGCCCAGTTGGTATTTAAGTACTCTGATTCAGCAACTGCCCGACTTCAGAGTAGCAGCGAGTACCGTATGCAACTAAATGACGTACGTCATACACACCCTTCACAGAATAAAATACACACGTATACGTATATAACCCTAAATACGCATAGTTAAGGTCGTTTAACACTTATGGACCAACTGTGACGTATACAGCATACACACTGAAGAGCTAACTGACTGATATTAATAATATGAATGAAAACGTCCGCAGCTGAGGACTGGCGAAATGGAGGTAGTGTGGTGTGTTTGGTTTAGTCTTAACGTCATTAGTAATTGACACAAATGCAACAAACAGCATCTCAGCAAGCCACAGATCAATCATTCTAGCCTATCAACTCAATTGCCATGCTACTCATAACTGGAAGCTCACATACCATGACTAACGGCAAAAGCTAGCACTTATCTGGTTGCACAGTTAAGTGCTGATAATGCTTAAGGCCAGCCACAACAAGCTCGATGGTGACTAATGAAGTCGTAAAAAATCATCCGTCATCGTGGAGTTTCAATGGGTATCTACAGCATGACTGACTTGCTGTCTGACGCCATTAATATTTGATCATATTCGAAGCCTTCCAGCCAATGACAATGACAAGTTGTAAATTCATACCTTCTGGAGACTCCTCCTGCATGTACGAGCCAGTTAAATAGCGATGGACCAGTGCCGACTTTCCACTGTTTATAGTGCCCAAAATTCCCTGCAAATAACGACAAATGCTGCTGCTAAAAACTGAACACTACGTTTAGTGCGGAAAAATTTTAAAATGTTACAAATCTGATAAAATGTCACTAAATTTTCACCTCATTTTCATTTCATAAGGGCCATCATCACTGTGGTTTCGAGAGTGTGTCATCCTAAATATTGTGCAGTGATTGCAATCCACCTTCAAATTTTATCACCTGTCGACTACGTCGTTCATGTCCTGCTGTTTTCAACATTACATACAGCTGACCTGGCAAGAACAAATCTGTGTAGATTTGCAAGACTGGACCTTGACCTGTCCAGAAGTCTGTCACTAAATAACTTACAACAAACTACATCTTGTCTTCCAGAATCACGCACTGATGCACAGATGTAAGAAACTTCAACTGTTTTTAAGTAACAATAACAATTAAAAAACAACTCTAACTTTCCATCATTTTCAATATTAAAAACGTTGGGAAAACTGTTTACTATCTGTGATAATAATGCATAAAATTTAATTCAAATTATGCACTATTCGAGTAAAAATTCTGCATTAAGCACGCTTATTACACTGTATGGCATAGTCATGAGTCATGGTTAACAAAAGTTACATCAAGTCACCCTATAAATAATTTGCATGAGCTGCACAAAAAACGAACAGTGAACGTTATAGGCCAGACCAACGCACTTAAAAATCACGGGTCATTTATAATGTGTACAAAAGTTTTCAAAAATTTCAGTTTTTACACATGTGCATTATGAACTGAAACACATGCTTTATGGCTGCTACAGATAAGGTAATGGATAACAGACCTGCACACACTGTCAGCAATCACCAATGGCATCAAATAGGGTCAAAATTTCTCAAAAAGTGGGAGTACTGTACCTATTTACCGTTCTCCTTCCCTCGTCGCCATACAGTGTCCCCCAAATCTAGCTAGGAAATCTGAGGGAGCCCTCAAGTAGGGTCTGGGGCAGAGCCTGGCCTTGGTCAAAATTAAATTTGGTAAATTTTAGCCACTGAACTTGAGAACAACTTTATATGATATTAGCAATAAACTATCAATCAAATTTTTAAAAACGTGACAAAAAGTGAGAGATACAGTGCCCCTCACTCAAAACAATGGGGGTACACGTACCGCACATACCCCCTCATCGACGACACCCATTCAGCCTGAGTGATATTCACACTGAATGCTACATATACAGAGCACTGAAGGCAACACTAACCAGCTTCAGATCAGGAACTGCGCGACTCAACGTCCATTCCTGACTGTTGACAAATGAATCTTCAAAACAGAACACACACACACACATATGCATATGCATTAGCATTACTCAGCCTACAAGCAGCTCTTAATTACCCACACACGACACCTCATCCGGAGACCTACTTCACAGAAATGCCCACAGCAGTCAAGGTCACCAAATGACGTCATATCATCCAGGTATGTGTGTGAAGAACTACACAGGTATTTTATAACGGCTGTAATTCATTACGACCTGCTACTACAACACGCAAATGACAGGTGAACAAACAGCCATACAATCCCAGTGAGGGTTTTCGTAATCTGGTAAGTGCTACCATCTGTCACCACCAGTCACCATACATGTAGTGGTAACTAATTAATAAGAAGCACATCTACGGCAGAGATAGCGCGCGTCGGCGGTCATTGCGCCATTCAAGGTCATTCAAAGTAACTAACTGTCAGAACCAATCAAAAGCCCATGCGATTTCATAATTAGTAATACTAATTTACATCCTATCTTGCACCGTTTTTCAGTTACCACACTGCAGCGGTCAAATTATCACCTCTGACAAGGGGGTGCCTCCTGTTAATGCACTCGTTATCGGTAAAGCTGTGAATATCACCATAAGTAATATATTGCTAAAAACTAGATTCTTTGCACTACATTTTCTGTCACAGAGCATGGGCCTATCTTCAACTACTTTGACATAATTGGCCCCAAAAACTGTCAAATTCAGTAGAATAACGCAAAATAACGGCGCCTACGCAGTTCAGGATCATTTCGATAAAAGCCCATATGTTACTTCCTATTAGTGATTAATACGAACTTACATCTTACTTCAAACCATTTCCAAGTTATTGTGGATTATTGGTCAAATGTGCACTTTCGACAGGAAAGTACCTCTCTTTAACACACTTGTTTTGGGTGAAACCCTAAACTTACGACCCAAGAAATCTAGCCTCAAGAAACCAGAAACATCGCCATATCGTGTGGTGCAAAATGCGTTTTCATATATTGATTCTTGAACCCTTTCGGCGTGGCTCACGAGGCAGAGTGTGACGGACAGACAGAACCGCTGTTAGCAATAAGACCGGTCTAACGACCCGCGCTAAAATACGATCCTTATTTCCTTAACTCTCCTTAACCTTAAACTGATATCAATACTCAATAGCAAGTTTTTTTTACGTTTGAATGGTGGTGGAATATCCGAGGGGAACATCGGTGGAAAATGTCCAGATCCCACAGCAACAGCACAACCAGCTGAACAATGATCAGTTCAAACAAGACACATCGTACATTATGATCCTTGTTAATCGGGCTTACGTTACCAGGTTGAGTAAACAAGCCAGGCCCTCAAATATCTCTCAATTTGCAGGAACAGCAGTACGTTTTACAGTTCAGACTCTCGTTAACATTTCTGTTTTTGTTTTCTTTTCATTAATTTTTAGTTCTAACCTTATGCAGCAACCAGCATACTACGCTGGCAACCTTTCCGTATTTATGTGCAAGTTAAATATTTACATGTCACGTTGTACCCAATATTGAAGTACTGAAAAACGAGGGATAAGTAAGAATGACTCATATAGCTCCAGGATACTAAGAAAAACAAGATGCATAGAAAAGATATTTATCTGTCTTGGCTTCTCCTTGCTGTCCTGTGTGACAGCTTGTTGTGTGGTTGAGCGGTTTGACTTGACTACAATAAAGGCAGCTTATTATTATGTTATTATTATTATCAAATGAGTAAGTGTGAAAAAAAATAATTTAAACGATTTCAACTTATCATCGCAACATTCTGCAGAAATGCAAAGAACACAGCACGTGGGCGTGACGTGGCGGCCCGGCGGGCACTGACTGCCAATCATCCAGCTGAGAACAAGGTGCTGCTGGGTCTCACTCCACTAATTGTCATCTGCCAACTGCTACAACACTTCTGATTGACAGCTGGCCTACGTCCAGTTCTACTCAAAAAAATTTGTAGCCTACTACACCGTGTCCGGAAAAAAAGGTGCCACTTTATTTTTGCCTGTAACTCTGCGAAATGTTAACCGATTTTCAAAATTCTTTTACCATCACACTCTGCAGTAAATTTGCAGTAAACGAGTCAATAAATATCCTATC
>Ga0049105_1000128_pt1 | contig 18557 bp, 13 predicted proteins | sample WorMetvaBAHAMAS1_FD_61260 | JGI IMG/M metagenome (GOLD analysis project Ga0049105, IMG submission 61260) | Worm MetaG Olavius vacuus BAHAMAS.1 | ecosystem: Host-associated > Annelida > Digestive system > Unclassified | place: Germany: Marburg | collected 2013-04-09
CGCAGGCTTCAGGAAGAGAGTTCCACTCAGGTACTGTTCTAACAAAAAAACGAATGTTTATACTGAGCAGTATGTGACAGAATATGCTTGAACTTGAAACTGTGGTGATGTCTGGTTCTAATATAGAAGTCAGCGAATAAATACATCCACAGATGAGCTTAGTACAGAAAGCGGATTGCAGAATTATTTATAGAGGAAAACATGCCTTGTTCGCTGTGATTCGTTGTTGAAGATCCTGCAGTAATGGTTGATCAGCGTCTGATGCAAACTTCATAGGCTGATTCTCAAACAACTTGACACGAAGTTTCTCCGTCTCATTGTTGGCTTCATGCAGGCTCGCATCTAACCGTGCACACTGATCTGTCAACCTGTCCACTTGGCTCTTCAGTTCTGCTTCTGTAGCCTGCAATACCAGGACACCACGGGGCATGCAATTGTATATGATAAAACTACGTAGTTTATTGATCAATAGACCAACTTAAGCTGCATATACTCTTATGTGCTTAATGTTGCACACCCATGCTTGGATCGGCTGCAAACTGATTTGAAACTCGTTCATTCAACCGGTTCTTTTAAAAGACGGTTGTTAGAGTTTTTTTTGTTCCATGTTGCATATTGCAATATCGCTGAATAAGTGACTGTGGATGCGGTCTCGTATCTCGTTCTTATTGTAGGGAATTAACGCACTACAAGTAATTATCTTACTGTCACTATTAGCCTACTGTTTATACCACAAAAGTATTCAGAAACATAAAAACAGCTGCTCAAAGGTGTTACGTCGATCGCTGCTGTGTGCGTTCTTCATGGCTGCATTAGAACTTCTATCAAAACTCACACATACGCGACATCTCGTGTTTTCGCTGAGCAGCTGTTCTTCAACTTTCGTCAAGTATGAGGCTTTCTCTTCGTAGCAGAGACGAAGGCGCTTTTCTGTTACTTGCAAACGTTGTTCTAGAGACTTTACCTGCCATCATCCCAAACAAATTCAGGTGTTAATTATTATTATTATTATAAAAAAAAGATTTAGGTGGCGTAATGTCAAAAGACTGCAAGGACACCTTACAAAAGCTAAAGACAGTGACAAAACGCGAGTGCGACGACGAGGCCTAAACCTCTTTCAAATCATTGGACACATTAAAATTGTAACTAACAATTAGAACAATAACTACAAATGTATTGTTTGCACGATAAATGCAAAACAATGCTCAATATCTGCGTAATTAACGCGTAGGCCTATTCGCAGAGTGACAGCAATCGAGCTACATTGAACAGTCTGCTGCCAGTATATAGCTTATATAGTGAGTAGTGACATGACAGAAATTCAGAATCACTCAGAATACACCTCGTGCTGAACGGCAGCTGAATGCTGTCGTTGTTCCAGCTGTGCCGTCAGCGAGCGGTTATCTTCGAGCACCTGCAACAGACGCTCGTCAGCCTGTTGACGTCGACTGACCTCGGCCTCACGCTCGTCCTCGCACTGTTTCAACAGACGACGTACAGTCCTCAGCTCGTCCTGCACAGGTATCGTAACGGCGCTGTTATCCGGCTAAGCGTGCACGTAGCATATCATACAATTCACACGACAGAATCGACCAGACCTGAAAAGTCGAGTCGACAATTTATTGTCATGCGCATAGCTTACGCATGAAAACACGTTGTCTGCAAGACGTATCTGAAACATATGCGATATATCATGAAAGTTTAGCAGCTGTCTTCTCGTAATGTAGTAAACAGACAAACACTTAAGATTTGCATTGCTTGATCTGCAATGCAGGAAGAACTATGGTCGACGGCAGGCAGAAGTTTACTTTTTTCGCCACCTGCTAGTGCTAGAGCTTCATCGTTAGTTATTCTCATAAACTTAATGGCGCAATTCCGACGCAGTCGCCCTAACGGGGACACAGGTGAGACATGAAGAATTCGCAATTTTCGACCAATTACGGCTGGCTGGCTGTGAAACAGTATCACACGCACACAGTTATTAGGCCTACTGTGGAACACCGAAATCAGTACTCGAATGATCCATCGAACCACTTATTTCCGATGAATCTGATTGACCTTGGAAATCATCATAGCTATTGCACAGGGGCTTACCTTTCTCGATGGAATATTTCGCGCAAGGGAATCCTACGCGGGCTAATATTCTGACTCTCGTGGCCAAATTACAGACAGTCACATACGCTAAGCAATTGGCAATACGTCGTGAATTATCAGTTAATCAGCTACGCAAAAACTGAGAGTCTGTAGGAAGTCCACTCCATATCATTTCTCAGAGGCCAAGTGTGCGCTCAGACACGAAACTTAACGTGGCGTACCTGTAATGCCGTCAATTCATGCTGATAGCGTTCCACAGCTTCGTTGCTGAGATGTTCGTCCGTCATTCTCGCCATTGTTTCACGTCACGTCGAATATGCTAGCGACAGCTTCTTTAATCGCTTCCCTCGTTGTAGGATCATATTGCAAAATAAATTGCCTTGAATCTAACGACGGTTAACTCTTCCAGTGGAGAAATATGCTGTATACATGATACAACACGTATGAGTAGACGCTACACGACGGCTGTTAGCTCACGAAATCGATTAAATTTTCTTGCGCTGACAAAGGAGCTGAGGAAAATGTCTACAAAACACTCCGATGATGAACAATTATTCCGCGCACAACTTGTCAGCAATCGACTATCAAGTTTTCCAGCATGCCACACGCAGCGGAAACTGGTGGTTCGTGCTGTCGATCGGCCCGCGTTGAAACCTCGTAGTCGTACAGTTTGTCATCAATAGGCCTTCATGCAACCGATACACATGAGCGGCATCTGCTGCAGCGTACGCAGCCAATCGATGTGTTAAGTTGGACTTGGCCTCGTGCCGCCGGGATTACCTTAATGCCAAGTTTCATTGATACATAATAGATGCGCTTGAACGGTGCACTACTGGGCTACATGCCAGCACTGTCAGCAGCAGGCTTAACCATCTGGTAACCAGTGGCAAGACTACTTGGGCAGAGCATCTGTTGTCCTGTGCTGACAACAGTCTTCAGTACCGTAATTATATTATCCCAACTGAACGTCGCCGCTTCAAGTATTACTAGAAACGAATAGCAGCTTGCATAGGATTTGATACTTCATCATCATCAATTTTTTAAAAGTTAATTTCTAGACGACGGTTAGGCCTAATGATGACAGTCAGTAAAACTGTTATAATAATTTGGCCGATTATTGTCGTTGTCCTGCAAACTAATTTGGGCGCTCAATATCAACTTGCAAGTTGCAACGGTCGCCAACACCTAGACTGCCACGAAAAAGCTGAGCCCGGGGGTAATCTCTGATTTGGTTGAGAGGCTGAATCCCCTTATAATACAATGTAAGGTAAGCAGAAGGAAGCTTCCGTTCTGAACTCCACTTCCAAAACCAGGCTCGACCAGTTCCGCGTTTTCACAGATCACGCGTGACGAACTAGAACTGCGTTACTTGTATCAATGCGACGTGCGGTAATAATAGCCTATTATTTCCAATTCGTTTTGTGTATTAGTATATTAGTTTGTAATAATTTCCATTACATTGAAATAACACGATTCGATACATCGTATACAACTTCATATATTAGTTTTCTATATGTGCATAATCTCATATCGTTTCCGAGACACAGCCAGCTGTTGACCAGAAATCGTTAAGTATACACACCCCATCTGTATTTTACTCCCCAAGTGAGAATGACCCAGTCTTCTAAGTTTCTTAGTTCGTAACACACGTGATCTGTGAAAACGCTAACTCGTCGAGCTATAATTTGTGTTTTTGATATTTTGTAATTTGTATAATTGTCTTGCATCATTTCAACTTAAAAAGGTTGCACTGCAACAAATATCTTGTATCTGCTTGTATGAGAAAACTAGAATGGTGGGGCTATATTCTTAGCCGATTTAACAGTGATCCAAGATCTAGCCAGTACGACAGACAAACGGTGAGAATGGCTGTAGCACGATACTGCACTTGCATGCAACGCTAAATCACATGCCAGCTAAAGTCACCGATTGTAACATTTCTTCACTAAATCCTGACCAACTATCAGAGGACAGCGGAAATGAAACACTAGGAGCCGTTTCTAATTTCAACTGTTATTGCATCTCACTGTAACTGAGGCACTGTTTAACCTTATATCGATAGACGAGAAACAGGCTCACAACCACACTGTTCAACTGCTTAGATATTATATTATTTACTTTGAAAGCAAGTACTTTAATTATAGTTATTTGACACAAGCATGCAGATCATAACTATGGATACTACAGCAGTTGATACGAACTATACATGTGATTGCATAGCAAGACCACAGCTACACTACAAGTATGCAAAATAACATCCACACAGACAAACTTGGTCCCACAAGATGTTTCACTATTATCTCACATAACAACCTCCACCAAAAATACCTCTCCTCTACGCAACAGCAACACAACACAATAATACGAGTACAGCTCATAAGTTCATGGACACGCACTGCACCACACATGAATAGCAAATTACAATAAAATGAGGACGAAAACGAACATTTTAACTCCAATTTTCCAGCAACATACACACTCATATAATGCCTACTCACACACGATTGTTGAACAACCAGTCTTACATTCACACAAGTGCTAATATCATCACTCAAGAAGGACAGCATTATAACTATGCCTACACTATGCCATTGCCTGGTCATATATTATTTATTCACCAACATCAGGTAAAACTGTGGTAAAACCACAAATTTTTGACATTTCCATCAACTGTATGCTATAAACTGTCCACTTAGCAAATAAAATAATAAAAATACAAAAGTGAGCAACATTATCTTCAATTACCAATGGCTGCAGAAAGGCAGAACATTTATAATACTGACATTTAGTATTAATTTCTTACAATTTTAACAATTAGCTGACATCATACAATGAGATGTTGTAAAATCAATGTAGAAAAATAGCTGCGCAACTAGTTAGACATAACTGCGCTGCAAAAAATCAGTAAATCTAGCCAGAACATGTGGCATCTGTGTTATGTATTATCTACAGATAGCCAAATCGAAAACAATAAGACAGCAGGCAATTAACTGCATGAAGACAATCAGTGATAATTCTCAATCAGTGACTGCGATTAATGAGCAACAATCTTCAAGACACGTACGCTGATAAGGCAGAACTGCGGTCTATAAAAGTCTATGATACAAGATACCACACGCTTGCAACAAAATCACTGCTTTCAGTAAAGAAAAATGCAGAGAGGTAATATCGATCCTAACTCAAGTACAGACAGTACATGTAACTCACAACGCAACTGAAATGAAGTCCAACGAAAAATTTATTGGCGACTTTCAATGCCACTTAAAATAAAACACACATTTGCTAAGTAAATCTGATAGCGACAAAGTTAATACAACATTCATGGACACTTTGTGCAACTAGAAAGTGACGCACCTCATGCTATGCATATTAAGCACAATAAGTGGAAAATCACATATCACTGTATAATATGGAAAAAATATAAAACTACTATTGCCGTCATTTTCGATGCAAAAGGTTCTTCATTACTACTAAGGAGAGAATACAAGAGAAAAATGACAATGTTTATGGCTGGTTCAGATCAGTTTCAATGGTAATTTCAGGTTACATTGTGACTACATTCTGCTTAACTTTATTAGAAATATTCTTCAACACTAAGAACTTAAAAACATTATATATTTGAGGACCAATAATAATAAGTTACAATCATCATCATCATCATCATCATCATCAGCACTGTCATCATACAGTGCCATATGCAAAGCTACGAAGGTACTGAGGTTTTTAAGAACTGTGAGAGTGAAAAGTGAGAGTGTTTTTACATTTCGTACACAAGTATATCAAGTGCTTGTACATGTATAATACACCATATATAAGACATTTTACAACAAATTCTTCGATCAACTGGACACAGGCATTAGTGATAAGTAAAGCAACGTAATGCTACCAAGAATCATTCACTCAGTAAATATTCAACGAATTTCAATAAACCATAACTCACAATAAATCTGAGGACCACACAGAAGTGGCAAAGTACTTGGAAACAAGCGTATTTGCATACATTAACAAACTACTGATATGTCAACTGCTAACAACTGTTGTTCATCAGACGAAAGAATAAACCAAGTATGTTATTATTCTCAAGTTTAAATGGGCATATAATTAAATGCAAAATAAAGAGAAGAACACGGGTACCAACTGAAACAAAAAATCTGCCACAATAGCTGATTTGTTAATAGCTAAATTAATGCTGCAACTATCAACATTTCTACCGCAGATGACACGGAAAAAGAACAAAATGACACAGTACAACAATTGGAAAACTCTACAATGTGTTAAATAATAACAGGAAAAAGTGTGAAAATAAAATGTGCATTAGTAACAGGATAGAGAATATAATGCCATAGAGCACAAAGTGAAATCTACGCTACGTGCAACTGTAAACTCCAATTGATATTAATGTCCAACTCCTAACTCCGCAAAGCATGCAATCATCAGCTGCATAATGACATACACAGATGGCATTAGTAGTGTTCACAGCTGATCACTCGAAGGAATCCAGACGACGGGTCCAGACTGATCGTGTATCACATCCTTCACGTTTGCATACACTTCATCAGCCGTGTCACCCGTTATGATTGCTGAAGACAATCACGCAACATTGTTATAAAAACACAACGTATACATAAAATTCCAGTATTATGCAGATAAAAAGTTTTAATGGTTTTAAAATGAAGTACATGTATAGCTGTTGTTCTTTTTACATTTTAACCATTTAATTTTACTCTGAGAAAGTGACATTAATGACATTATAAATGAATGCAGTTTAGCCTGAAAGGTAAGGTATGTGAGAAATCGTCTAATTCATGGAAATGAGACCTGGCCAATGAAAACAGAGCATGATGCATTAAAGTTGGAACAAAAATTAGTGACAGAAGATTGATACGAGTTAAAGATGAAACAAATGAAGAACTAGACTGTCTTCTAATCTAAGGCTGACCACCCGCAAATGCGTGCATTTAGTTACGTGTAGTCACTTCCTGTCACCTGACAGGGATGGAGGTCACGCCATTCGACCTGCCGTAGCCAAAAATCCCACACTGCACACAAACTTCGTGGCTCTGTTTTATAGAACCGGAGTTATTGCCAATCAAAATTTTACATTGCGGGAATAGGGGTTTTCTACCTTTGTTGCTCCTGTGACCTTGACCTTAACCCAATGACTATCATATATGAATCTGACCTGTATTCCCTGGAGATATACAAGATGTGCAAAAATGAACTTTCTATGTCAAGGCTTTCTAAAGTTATCTTATTACAGACATACAGACACGACCAAGATTATATACCACGCCGCTTAGCGGGTAGTCAAAAATACAGAGTTCAGAAAACTGTTGGGACTCACAGCAGTCAAACTGGTAATCAAGAATGGAAGACTGAGATGATCAGGCCAAGTTAACGCGAAGATATTGCTATGTAGCAAAGGTAGAAAGAACGAGGCAGAATGGAAGTCCGAGGAAAACGTGCATGGGACAGTGTCAGGGAAAATACAATATTGTTCAGCTTGTCCTGAGAAGATGAACATATTCAGAATGTATGGAAAAGAAAAAGCCAATGCACAATCGACTAACTAATGTTCATATGGAACGGCCATTAAAACTGCATGTTTGTGTGTGTGCAGTGTAGCTAACAAACCATTTTCTAATTCACTTAGGTATAAACTGCAAAGAAAAAACCTGACAAACTGAAAATAAACACAAGAGAACACGATGATAAAACTCAGGACATAAATGGTACTCGAATGCAAAAAAGAGCAAAATTAAGACACGGTTTATAATCCAAAACTTATTACTGAATTTCATGGGACTCCTGACTTGACCTAGTTTTAAGTGACTGCTGAAACAGTTTGTATCAAGGCATCTTCGTTCCTAGCTTTGTCTCTAATTCTGCAATGGGATGACATTATGTTCCCAGTGAATAAATATTTATTATAATTTGCTACTGTACCTGTGAAATATTCTCCAAACTCCTGCTCCAACTTCATGGCCTGTTCATACATCTTCTGAGCCTGGTCAGCCGTCAAGCGTTTATTCCACTCCCTATGCACAACGAGTTTAAAATATGTTCAAATATCAAAAACCACTGTACTCATCAAAAGAAGCTTTACAGCCAATAAAATTCCACAGGCCCATAAAATTCTATGCCATGCTGCAAACTTTTTTTAAAGAAAACCAATGCAATTCCACTATCTGTGGCATTACAGAATCAGCCATATGTCATACAATGTTGCAGTATTAGCTTCATTGGAATCAGACTTAAAGACAATGTAATACAAGCTCAGCAACAGCACATAAAGTGATCATACATATCGTGCAACATTTACTAACTGCATGTTGCTAAATTCTAAACCATTTTTGTGAAACACAAAAAAGAATCTAAACACTAAACCAAATCCACAACATCATTCAGACAGTATCCTTGAAGTTATGCCATACTAATAACAGATCAGTAACTCCAAGTCTGTGCAATATCAATTTTTAGGGTATATCTGGCCATGCTGTGCGTAGCATGTGACGACTGGGGTGGACCCTTCGCCCAGATATTCTTGTTATTGAAGTTCATATAGGAGATACAATGCAGTTACTTACTTATTGGGAGTGACGTCATTCAACGGAAGATTTTGGGTGGAACGTGAGTGGTGACGAATCTATAATATAAAAGTTCCTAAGGGCTCTGCTTGACCGGCTCTGCTTGACCGGTGTCGTGTCGGAATGTCGAACGGCTGGAATGCCGATCATGTCACACTGCCTGTATGTCGACTATTTAGCATTGCGGCCATTTTCCGTCCTCGACATTTGCCCGGTCGACCTTTAGTTAGCCATATGTTTTAGATTACCGCTGACTGAACGACGACGTCGTCGACTGTTTACTGTTTATTAGATTACTGCACCATCTGATACGGGTGCACATATGGGGCGCGGTGCCGTGCTGACAGATTATCGCATTATCGCAGCTGTAGTGTAACCCTGGAGCCTGGACAGCTCAGCCCACAGCCCACCCTGGACACTGCCAATGTCTTTGTCTTTAACCAGTTACTGTCAAACGTCGTCGTGAACATGCAGTCGCTTCCACATAGTTCTGAAACTGCTGAACAGCGACCGATTTCAGAGCGTACTCGGTCACAACGTCGTCGAAGTGCGGAGACTAATGAGCAGAGAGCGGCGCGTATGTCGGCACAGCGTGATTATGATCGTCGTCGGCGTAGTTGTGAGACTCTTGAGCAGGCCGATTGTCGACAGGCTGCTGATCGCAGTCAGTCACACTGTCGTCGCATTACTGTAACTTCCGATGAGACCGCGGCGCGTCTGTCTGCGCGACGTGATCGTGTCAGTCAGCGGCGTAGGTCTGGCGAGTGGCGACTATTTTGAAGTAGAAGGTAGATACTTTCCACAGGCGTAACTTTATCGAATACGTCGGACATCGAGCCGTTCCGGCGCATAGCGCCGGAACGGCTCGTTGAACTGAAAAAGAAACTTATGAATTGAGAATCGGATTGTTGTAGTGAATATTCGAAGTGTTTCAGATTCTCGTGAATGCGGTGACAACTGCAGTTATACGGCGAATCAGTAATTGATGTGATATTCCACTGCGGTTGAATCAGAACAATTACACTGTGAACATACTGACAGGATACTGTGGATCCTATGAGAATATGATTGATGTACAACTGAGTTTATAATGATACGATTTGATGTATTTATACATGATGTGATGTCGTCTCATTCGTTTCTCAAAGATATTTGGAAGTATTAAGTGAGAACTGGAATCTCCGGTAACTGAACTCTGATATTCTGACATGTGTGAACTGGATACTTACAGACGCTGAGTGAAACACACAATCGTAACTACTATGAACATTCAACAACAACAGGCTTGATTTTTCTTTATTTTAGTTATCCAGGGAGGTGCTGCGGACATTGTCACAATAGGGAGGGACCATTAATTAAATTGGGGTAGCTAGGATTAACAATCTGGACACTGACTCTTGCAGTAGTTTATATTTGTGTTATTATATCAGTTATTCTGTTCATGTAAAATATTATTGTAATCTTGTCTGTCAGTACAACACACACAACACAAGTTAGGTTAGCTATATTTGACAACTGCAGCAGTAACAATCTTTCAGTGATACCAAGTAACTCTGCAGCATGCTACACTGTGGAATGCAACAGAGAATGTCACTTGTTGTTTTGGAAAAATCATGGACTAACAAGTCACCTCTCAGAAAGCTCTTAACCACTCCGGACTATGCTTAACTACTATGAACAATGAAAAAATACATACATAACAGCATCAACAGATCTTGGTCGAATGAAGACCGATATTGGATAGATTTCAGCCACATGCAGTCTTCGAATGGCATTGCCGCTGACGTCCAGTACACAGTGCTTTCCCTATTGTGACAAGATATGCATGAATGCATTAAAGTAACACAATTTCCAGATTTTCCCAATTCGATTAACAAAAATATGCTATTTAGTTACAACACAATGCACTCTGGCCACCAAGGACTACAAATACATTTCATGCAGCTGAGAATGCAAAATTAAACTGCTACCAATGAACGCAATGCAACCTGAGCGCCACACATATTACAAATATTCTTCAGTAACACTCAACGCTCTACTCTTCTTTCATTACAAGTGAGTTACCTCAAGTCACACGGCATTAGCACAATGCAATTTCTTTTTAGTGCTGCTATGGTAATGGCTCGGAACATGACAAGCATCTAAACTGTAATAATTCAAAGTTTCTGAGAAGACCTTTCTGGGACCAGGGAAGGAGTACTGAGTTACTAGTTGCTAAAAGCACATCAGCACGTGAAAGACAATTCACTGCCTACGCAGTAGGCATGTTACACAAAGACGACTAGATGTGACCAATAAACCAGAAAGATAAAACATATCGCTAACTGCCTAAATTGAATGTAAATAACAAACATTACAGTTGACTATAAAAAAAAATTTCTTTAAAATATCAATACTGGTTCTGACTGTCGACACGTTCAAACAAGTCTTTCAAAGTGAAGACAAGTGAGGTGTTAAGGCTGATGTCCTGCAAGGTTGGACATTACACTGATATATGCTTTACTAGTAGCAGCCACAGGAAATAGCCCAGCTGAGCAAGAGCAGCAGTAGTGGCAATAGCAGCAAAAGCAGCAGCGGCAGCAGTATTAAACAGTGTAATGTTCTCTGATGCATCATTACTTGCCTGTTCAGCCACTTCGACAACCGATGTCACACTGGTGCCATAAAGGTTGCCGTTGTATTGTCCTGCCTCAATAAACAAGTGATTCTGAATGTCAGTCTCCATCTGCTCGCGTGACGCTACGAAATGGTAGTCGCGGCCGTCGACTTCATAATCTCGCCGTGGCCGTGTCGTGTCTATGTTACCACATCAACAGACTTCTGCCAGTTAAGAATGTAGTTTTACACACAACATGAGCCACTGCCAGCCTGTACGGTATTTATAACAAGCAAAATACAGCAGATCAGAATGTGATCAATGGCTCAGGTATGTAACATGGAGAATGTGAGATCATTTGCAATGTACTCTTAGATCTGTCATTCTTAATGTTTTAGATTACTGTGTCCCTTTAACTGACCCATGAAACCCTCGTTCCGCCAACTATACCATGTGTCTGTAACGTATGTCGAGTGACCAGCAGTAGAGAACAGACGACTGTCGGATCGGAATCGTATCACGGCCGATACGCGCGTATCGAATCGAATCGGCCGCAATAAATGACGCCGATCTTCAATATAATAAAATGCATAAATAGCGACACTTGCCGCCCATGTGGCGATCAGTGCAGATCACACTTCAAAGACTACAGTCCAGTATCAGCAATCTCCGCAAGCAGGCGGCCGACGTTTGATGCCGTGAACGTGCTGTAATTAACAGTAGGCTTGACACGGACTGTGGGGGGTCAACATGCCTACAGTAGGCATGTTGACTTCCACAGACCGTGTCATTTTATCAGCCACGCTTTGATACCTTATACCGCGCAGATGAAGCGATGAAGCGGTCGTGTGACAAGGGGCGGCCGGAGGCGGTCGACGGAGTCCCACGTGCCGGCAGCTGATCAGACTGGACGTCCTGCGGGGACAAGGCGCCGTTATCCGTATCGGTACATGCGGCCGCAGAGCCGTCAAGACTCGTAACTTACGATAACGCGACCGTCGGTGTGGCAGTGGTGCGCCAGCTGCATAAAAGAGCTCATCGTGGCCGCCCTCCCGCCCACCTCGGTCTTTCTCGGTACCTCCCCGCGATCCTCCGTTTTGCGCGCTCTCTCTTCTTTCTCTCATGGCACCTGTCACGGCGGTGTCTCGGCGTCAATTCTGTTCAGTAGTGGCCGCCGCCGTCGTCGTTACATCTAATAAAGTAAGCAATTAAGTAAGCGAATCGTATCAGTATCGTATCGGCGGATATTTTTCTGCATCGAATCGAATCGTATCGGCTGCTAGGTGTATTGTCCGTTCTCTAACCAACAGTTAACTGCTAATAATTTTTCAACGCAAAGCTACTCAATAGTCCCATACTGCTTAGTAACTTAAAGGTTTCCGCCTCTCAATCAACTGACTGACTTTTTTAAATACTTCTGTTACTGTTTCACGTAATGAAACCCTTTTCTCACCACTGTAGACTTCTTCCCACACCCACCCCACGAGGGTGCACGAAACACAGTTAAGAACTCTTGTATTACAAATACAAATAACAGCAACAGAACTGAGCAATACGAAACGAACGACAGCTGCACAGTGACAAAAAAGTATGTGGACAATCAACGTTGACGAGCTACTGTCAATTACGCACAGACATAATGTACACACGTGGAATGCAGCTGCTGAATCGGTCCGGATATTCAGCTATCAGATCATCGTTGACACGGTCTTTGAGAGGACCAAGCACGATCACCGGCCGAGTATATTTCACTGGCACACCACACACATGACCCAACAGTTACGGACATCTGTAACTGCATGAACTTCGATCTGTATTACACTGCAGCGTGCAGATGACATTGTACATGGATATCAGTTATAGTAACAACAACACCAACAACAACAATTTCTATTAATTTTTAAACTCCCTCCAGAATATGTTTTCCGAAGTTAACTAATTACTGTAAGGTGGTATAGCGATGCCCAATAGTTTCACATATTCATATATAAACCAAAAAAACTTCAGAAATCTGTTAACACAACAACAGCAACTTACATTCTTGCTGAACGACGGGCTCATACGAAAGCACAGGCTCATCCGCTGTACAAACAATACATTCAGTTCACCAGCGCATTAGCATCTCATTTACATACAGTAGGTACACCAAAACAATTTACATATACACACAGTTTTTTATCAGAATGTAAAAGATCACCGACCCAAGTCTATTATACTGTATGCTAACTTGTTTCACAATTATGCCACAGCTGTAAAAAGAGCATATCAATATCAAATACCATCACAACAATCATATTTACTTTACATAGCAATAGTTACATCACATGCAACTACGAGATGGTCAACAGAGTTGGTCGGGCATAATATATCCCCTATATCCAGCTACTCACAACTCTCCACTACTCAAATGCTCTTCCCAGCCAATGTGCTAGTACACTAGAATTTGGTTAAACTTAATTCCCTACCGGCTTTTGTTTACACAGCATGTTTTCTATGAGCATCACAGGTTCAGCCAGGTCCACTAAGGTATATAAGAAATCATTCATTTAGAGACTGCTGCTGTTAGATTTTACAGACTACATGTCCTTTCTCAGACCCAGCCAGCAGTGTCAAAGCACTGACAGCAATAAAATAAAGACGATCAGTAGTGGGAAAACTGCATAATTCTGCAACTGTTCTCAACTCTTTCTGACAAAAATGCTACACAATTTCTAAAACATTCGACGAGATGCAACGGTCATGTAGACCACAATACATGTCATATATAACCAAAGATTAGCTTGCGAAAATCATGCGGTATTAAAACATCAAAGTAATCTAAACTTCGCAATCAAATCAGTCACTTTAATACGTGCAAGTAAATAACATCAACAATAGCGACATAATCTAAATGCTGACAAATCATATATTGACACAAACTGACAAACATAACTCAACAAGCTCACGGCCAAACACAACTACATACGAACAACTAATCAAAGTGCACATGCAACAAACTGAACTACCATAACTGTAGCATAAATGCACTGGCATGTACTGTGGATGCTCACATTCACATGCAAGGTTTGCCAAAAATTAGACTAGCATGGGACAGGTTGGTAGGGATAACTCTGGCACAGCAGCTTGTCAGTGTTCAACAACAGCAACAAACATCTGCCATCTTGCAGAGACTGAAAGCATATAGTTTGTTAGACATCAATGGCACTCAAAAGAACTACTAATAATCACAATATGCATGTATTATCCATTTATCCCGCAATTAAGTCGTAACTTCACAGGTGGTCACAACTATGCCAAGTTTGCACAAGAGGTTGAAATATCACGAAAAAAAAGTTGGAACATTTTCTCAATTATTTTAATACTCCAGGCTTACGTTTAAATAGGAAAGAGCTAGTCCAAACAAAACACTGGCAAGTAGTAAATAAAATGAGAACCTTCATAGAAGTTTCAATCTACGGAATCACAAAAAGCAAATGACTAAGAATGGATACTCCAGATTGCATTATATACATCAGTATGTAAAGTGAAATAAAACGAAATAAAATTAATAAATGCAAAGACGAAACAGCCCAAAATATAATTAGCAACTACTGCACATACACATACAAATTCATTATAATTCATTTGCAACTTGGTCAAATCGTAACAAGTATGTTTTGAACCAGATTTTGATTACAAAAAAAACATGATGCATCAGCATCACAATGTAAAGAAAAATAAAAGTCTATGAATACTACAGGAATAATGATACTACATGTCTACTGGCATGCAGAACGATGCATACAATCACTGTAACTGGCTTACATTTTGCATGTCCATACAACACTGATAATTAAACACAAAATTATGCAAATTAAAGTAACGTAACACTAATGTACTTGAACAATCAAGTGCACAATTTTCTGTAACAATTACAAGCATATTAACTGTGTGATACAACTGTGTGCAATACCGGAACTAACTAATAACTACGATAATATCACGAGTGCAAATCTTGTATTAACCAAAGTGTTGGCATCTGTACAACTGTTTAAACCAGAACTTGATCATATGTGCGAAAAACAAACTTATCAATCAATGATGTTTCCTAACAATAAGATTTTATCACAACAGCAGTTGGTGGTGGCCTGGCATAGCGATAGCACGTGGTTCTCGATCAACGAAGTTAACCTATATCGGGCCTGGTTAGTACTGAGATGGGTGACCATGTCTGGGGTTCAATTCCCAGTGCCGGACATTTATTTCAGTATGTAACCAGCCACCCAGGCCAACTCAGCCTTCCATCCCTCCAGAGTCGGTAAATAAGTACCAGCTTCGGCTGGGAAGGAAAAGGCAGGCATGGTTCATTCTATTAGCAGATGAACGCGGGGTGTGCAGGTAAAGCTGTGAGATCCCTTGAGAATGTGTGCCATACCTGAGTGCCTTAGAGGTGTGTTCATGATGAGATGCTATACAAATCCACGTTCACCTTTACCTTTAAAGCAAAATGTGGTAAATAACTGCTAATTCATTTACAGAGTTAAAATGTAGACCTGTGACTAACACAATAAAACATACACACACAATACACTATCTTATTGCTGTTCACTCCTCTATTCTCCGGTTCAAACATGTCCACCTACAGTATACAATTTCACTTATAGGGCACCATGTAGCTGGATACTATTCCCGATGCCACCAGTTACTCATACAGGTCTCAGTCCGAGTCAAACCCATGTTTACAAGGTGACAATCCACAAGTTCACAGCTGCTACTAATACACTACTTTACAAACACAACCACAAGACAACTCACAGTCTTCGCCACTCAACGTGTCCTCGCTGCCGATCCTCTCTTTTCCTTTTGTAAACGAAAGCTTCTTCCCGAACAAGTTTTTCTTCTTCTTCTCTCCCGGTGCCTGTAAAAGTTGTGCAATTATAAGTTAAGCAGAACTTGATCTTATACGGTGAAAAATGAATCTATCATTCAATGACACCTCTTTTCTAATAGCAAGATTTTGTGACATCAGCAATTCCATCAAAGATAGCACAGATCTAAGACTAAAATAACATATAATATTTTGGCCAACAGGTGAGAATGAACACACATCAAGCAAATACAGGCCTTTACCGATTTCATATAAAGTTAATAAATAACATGACGTTTTTATGAACAGATACAGCATATCAATCTGCAGAATATACAGCAGTTATAACAATGGTGCATACATACAAACTTACCAATAAGTATAATATCTACATTCCATTAATCTCAGTGTTACAGCAATAACAATTCTAAAATGCAACACCACCTTTCAATACCAGCTGACATTTGTACTGACCATTAGTCACAGCAAAGAAAAAAATTCTTATAGCGACTATCAACAAGAACGATGCTGCACTCACTCCTTTAGCATCAGCACTGCGACCATGAAATTTCACGCTCTTCAACCTCGCCCGTTCCTTTTTTTCCACTCTACACACAACACAAATCAACACAATGAGAGAGATCTTCTGCACATTATTCAGTCAAATGCTGCTAAGTGACGGCACACAATGCATCATAATTTGGCCAGACTGGGGAACTGGCTACTGCATGTTGTGGTATGTATCACATGCTGATATACCAGCAGATATTCATTCTGGTGCTTATTTCAGTGGATAGCTGTTGAACACACCTGCAAACAGTGCAGACTAGCAGCTACTGGCAGTAATGGGTCAGCTAAGTTAAAACAAAAACAAAAACACTTCACTATGTCTATTTACTGACAGTATAATGCTCAAAACCTGGAATTCCATTATAGAAATAAACACGCAATGACCTAGAAAAATATTTATAAATACGTCAATACCAGAAATAAAAATTACGAATAACTTCGTTATTTAAATTATTCAGCACGTACACAACACCAGGCTACCAATGTGTACAATGTGGCATTATAGAGAACACGGTACCGTTTTCTGCTGGGAATGATGCCAAGTCCATCGTCACTGGATTCTGGAACAAGTTTACGAGCCTGCCACCATTCGTCATCACTTGCATTCGTTACGTGCAATATGTCACCAAAGTGGAAGCTCAGTCCACGGCCAGGAAGACCACTGTCCTTGCTCGGGTCATAATCAAACAGAGCTCTACAACAAACATAATCATTACACTGACAACAACAACAATGGGTATAACTGTCACGTAGAATTAATCCAGCCACAATGCACAGTCATGCCTCACTATAACAATAATATCATAATGAAAACACTGGACAGACTACTGATTATTATTTTAGTAAAAAAACTGTGTGTATTCAAGTTATCTTAATAGATCTCACTGTTATCAGATAAATTGCCTGTATCAAATGCTATGTGATGAACACAGTAATTCACTTGCCTCACATAAAGTGTCCTCTTCAACGTCGTACGCAGACTCCCAGAACTAGTGTTCAAGAACATCTGTTCTCGCAGCTCCTGTATCTTAGCTTCAAATCGATTGTAATCTGAAACATTTATATTTTAACAACACAGTATCATCTGCATACTGAATAAACAGCTCTTTAAACTCAAACTGTAATGCAAATGTACAACACATTGACAATAACTGTACACTTTTACTTACTCACAGCAACTCCTAAACACTAAAATTAATATATGTGTTAACATATTACTATGTAACTCCAGTGTGTAGTCTTTGACATTCACACCAGCAGTCAAAAAAGGAAAAACAAGTAAGACTCGATGCCACACCATTAAAATGCATACCTCTACCATTATAGCATTCAGTCTGCTCACGACCTTGTCATTTGATCTCTGACCTTAAAAACCTTTTCAGCAATGCGTACTCACATGACAAATACCTGTACCAAGTTTCGTTCAAATCTGATCATTAAGTAAGGAGATATTGCATCATGCACTACACCGTGTCCGGAAAAAAAAGGTGCCACTTTATTTTTGCCTGTAACTCCGCGAAATTCTAACCGATGTTCAAAATTCTTTTACCACCACGCTCTGCAGTAAATTTGCAGTAAAGTAGTCAATAAACATCCTACCATAATTTACACAGTACCTACACTACCTTGCAAAACTTTTGTGCTCAAAAATTGTAAATTACATTGCCCGAAAAAAGGTGCCACTCGTTTTGTTCGTATATTTCAGATAATTTTGCATCTGATTTCGTAATTTCTGGCATGCTTTATCGTAATGGACCAAGCATGCAGGTGGGTAAATATTTTTCTTGCTTACTTGGCAATGCTGTGTCCAATGATGACATCATTGTGACGTCACAGCAGCGATTCGTCAGTGGCGTCGTCGTTT
>Ga0049105_1000130_pt1 | contig 18507 bp, 11 predicted proteins | sample WorMetvaBAHAMAS1_FD_61260 | JGI IMG/M metagenome (GOLD analysis project Ga0049105, IMG submission 61260) | Worm MetaG Olavius vacuus BAHAMAS.1 | ecosystem: Host-associated > Annelida > Digestive system > Unclassified | place: Germany: Marburg | collected 2013-04-09
ACGTGCAAGGTGACGCAATCCGCCAGAATTCGGCCGAATGTTCCGCTCGGTTCGGCTCGGCAACATGTGACTATTCGGCCGAACTTCGGCAAACATTCGGCGTCATTTGTGGCTTTGCATCATTTGTGGCTTTGCATTTGCGGCGTTTTGCGCTCGCCGCTGGCGTTAACAGTATTAAAATCAATATACTTACCCTTAGTTACTAGTTAGTTATCAACTTACATACGGTACACTACAAATAGTTAGTTAGTTCATAAATGAACCATACAGACTCACCGAAATGAATCTGAAACTGTTTTCGGTTTCGACTTTCTATCTACGAACAGATGGGCCTTTCTCATTCAGAGATAATTTTGTAACGTAATTTATTTTTTACGTTCGGTGAGCCTGCCCAAACCTGGTGGTTGTACAACCGGTTGTACAGCATCGTGTATACGCAGCTTAATACTGACATCCTATCCCGCACCGTTTCGAAGTTATCGCAGATTATTGTTCAAATTTGGACGAAAAACGGTCACTTTGCGTTTCTGAGCCCCCTTTGTAGCAACGTATGCTGTTCATCTTAGGCTCATTGGAAAGCCCGTAATGGACTTCCTATTCGTGTTAATTGAACTTCATTTTGCTAGGTGTTAGGCCTACGGCTGAGGCGCTACACGCGAATATCGATAATGGAAATTGGCGTTTCTGAAGGGGATGGGGCAGTTTTGCCCAAAATTTCAGACAGATGGGGACGTTCACCACCAACAATTTTTGCACGGTTAGATAGAATGAATGAATGAATGAATGAAAGTGCAGTGATTTAAAGTGCGTTCAAACACCGACTAGGGGTCGGCTTAGTCTAACACACTTACAATAAATGCCCTACAACTTTGTCGCCGACATTATTCATACACAAAGAAACTTTGTAACAGACCAAAACCAAACGATCGACACAAAATAAAATTATATATTCTATTTCATTTTGTTGTGGATCGTTTGGGGGCGATCTTTTATGTAAAATTCGCGGAAGACAATTGGTGCTCGTTTTCGTTATTATCAGCAAAAAATGCGAAAATAGTGCAACTGTAAGTCTAACCCCTAACCCTAATTTCCAGAGCAGATTGATAGGATAATTCGAAGTGATATTATCGAACGGCACATTGTTGTCAAATAAATCTGGTTCAATAAAAGAACGTATTCAAACGACAATGACACGACCTGACAGCTGACTGGTTGCTGCCCATTTCGTTTGCCCGTAGTGGACACGTGTTAATTAGGCAACTAGCTAACTGTAAATTCCCATTCCCTCCTGTTCCCGTGTAGCAATTTTCATCCCCATTTCCGTTCCTGAATTACACCGTGTCCATTCTCATTCCCGCGGGAGAAACTGGAATTCCGAATTCCCGTTCCCGATGCACACCTCTAGAAAGAGTGCATTTGATTCGGATCATTGAGCCAAGTATTTTTTCTTTTACAACAGCTCGCAGGAGGTTCGACAAACGTGCCCCACATTCTGTATTGCGAGTTTGGTGACATTACTAGTGCTCATCTCGCTGACAGTGCGACGCATTAGACTGCAGTCTCTTAAGTACATTTGTGCGACGACAACTTATGAATATTGATCGTTCACCAAGCAAGAAGCAACGACCGCCGCTCTTCAAACGCCAACAAGCAACTGATCCTTCGCGCCGCTCTAATAATTCCGGAATATAGGGAAAGGGGCGACGAGCAATTCACTGTGCATTAATAGTGAGCGATAGCGCAGATCGAGTTGATTGCTGACCTACATCGGAGGTAACAGGCGCCATTCGCGTTGACGGCAGTGATGCGCTGCGGCGTCATCATTGAAATTAACGTGTTGTACGACAATACCGCAATGTCACCGCGTCTCTTCGAGCTACACTGGGACACAGGTCAACCGAGAGGATTAGGCGTGCAGTCAAGGACTTAGATGGCATCTAAGTCGGTGGAGAAAGCCATGTCAATAACATTTGACACGCAGACTGATATCCGCTCGCTTCTGAAATACAGCCTCAGTAAGATAATATTGAATATATACTGTTGTGGGAGAAATTGAATTGAAAAGTTTGACTCCCGACAGCAGAATATTATTTTTCGTGTTTTTTTTCGAAGTCAGAGAAACTACTATCCTATAAAATAACGGCAATGGATAAAAGACTGTGCCAAGTCGAACAGTTTTCATCTCGAACGTCTCGTAACTCAAGATGGCAGATGCGACAAAGAGATGCGTTGTCCAATTGGGATCGTAAAGAACATGTTTCGGAGTATGGAGGAGGTGCTAACAACACGATGGTATCTGCATGCAAACAAAACTGAAATTGCTGAAATGCTACAATGTACATCTGGTCAACGCTACCATAGGCCCTACGGTTGTGAAGGCCGGATTTTAGCAACAAGACTTGAAGCAACATAGATGCAGTTTATAAGGCTCGAGCATCTGCGTATGCTGAAACAGAATGCGTTAGAATACTACGGATTCCTCAATACAATACAATAGAATGCGCGTATGATACGCATGTTCTATTTTCGAGGACCTGTACCCTGTAGCCCATGTTACGTTATTAAATCGCGGACTGCTAGCCATAACTATATTAATATTATTATTATTAGGCATATTATTAATATTGCGTTGTTGAACGTAACTGTTGTACTGCGTTAAGTGTATCACTCCTATTTTGATCGCTATCTCCCATTGACTGGAGGTATCGCCCTTACAACAGTGTACGCACTAACGTGCTACACTGTGATGCACTATGTGCATCTTACTGACGTCTACGTATGCTACGTGCGCTAAAACAGAATATGTTAAAATGCGTATTTATTCTTAAGAAAAATAGAATAGGCCTACTTAGGATATACGCATGGATTATGGGTCGATATTCCGAAGGTTCGTTATTCCGAAGGTTCCCTACCCCTAAATTCTAACCCTAACCCTAAACCTACCAACCCTACCAACCCTACTAAAAACTAAAGTAGGATACTGCCCATTGAACCTTCGGAATCCAGCAGTTACCATACGCATACTTGAACTTTGTTTGAGACGTGCGACGAGAGATATTGTTTCACGTCAAAGAAACTATTGAGCACATACAAATAGCACAGACACAAAGAAATCTAATGACGGTCATCACAACTAGACAGATCCGATTTTTGAGACAAACATGTATTGTGGAAAGAATCGGTCGGAAACAGTTGCATTGGGTGGTAAAATCAACGGTACACGAGCGAGCGGGAGACAGCGAACGACATTCTTGACTGGACAAGAATCGCTTGTGGTGAGAAATGTGCAAGTAATGGCACTGTGGGGAGTGATGTGTCGCGGACGACCGAAACACCAGCTGATCGCCGACATCAGTTTCTGACCAGTCACTCAGACAATGTAGTTTGCTGATCCTATAGGCCATGCGTTTGTCAACAATACCAGCTTCAACATGAGGTGACTGCGTAAGTTATATGTCGTTTTCAGATCAACTACACAAGATGTTCTGCTACAATGCAAAGTCCACGTACTCTAGACAATGTATCAGTGGCACATATTTTTATACTGTGTATATCATAGGTGTTAAACATAAGTTCGACATAACTAATGTGTAGGTCACGTCCGGATTTAACGGTAAGTGAAGCCATCTGCGCAGCCAAGCAGGGAATAAGGCGCGTGCCCCCCCCCCCCTTCTCGACTTCTAGACTGAACAATTAGTGACCCTCTCCGCACACCTTTGAAGTGTATGCCTCCGCCGCAAAATTAGTTACTTACTAGCAAGTTATGCGGTTACGGTTTCGTAGTTTATTTAACACCCATAATATGCTAAACGTTGTAAGCTGTTTCCGGACCTTTTATGATCTTTTATTTTACTGTTATACGATTAATCATTTATACCTCTGACCGTGAAACCTTTTCAGTGATGTCCACTCACGTGATGAATATTTGTGCCAAAGTTTCGTTCAGATCGATCCACTGAATATGGAGATACCACGTCATGTGTTAACGGACAACAGACAACGGACAACGGACGGACGGAGTGACGGACAACCCGAAGACATAATGCTCTTCGCTGTTGTTATTGGCGGAGGCATAAAAGGCCAACTAAACCATTAATCAGCAAGTTTAGGCAATGCATCAGATCACGATCACTCAGATTACACATAACAACAGTATAATACTGTGAAACACAAACAATTTTTTTATTTCGACTGGCGGATGCTTCTAACTGATGTAAGCCCCAGTGCACTGACACACCGGGCCGGCTTGTATAGGCAAAAATAGACGAAGTAATTATATTTTAACTTTTAGTCTACGTCATTTACACCATACCCACCATCCACTGTGTCGGAGTTGGTATATAATTAGCCTACTGTTTGTTGCGAATTTTCACAAATATGACTATAATTTAAATATAAATGTGCGTTTTATGCGCCACCTTGTAGTATACAGTAGATGATATGGCGACGTGTGTAGGCTCGTTCGTTCACACATGATTTCTCCATTACGCTAAACGGCCGCGCACAGACGATATGACAGATTACCTTATCAGCGCGGAAGTGCTGCCGACCGACGACTGCGTCAGATGGAATGTTAGTCAGCGTCGAGGACGGGAAACCGCGGCTTCGGCGACCGACGACGTCGTCAGCGTTCATCCATCAAAGAGCGCGGGCGGAGGCGGGCGCTGCTGGTCTGGACACACGAGCGGACCGCGATAACTGGCGCGGCGAGTATGTGACGGTCAGAGTGACAGCATCGTACGGCGACTGACGCCACCGCTGCAGCACCAGCTGCTGCTGCTGCTGCTGCTGCTGCTGCGCTTGGGCCTTCATCATCATCATCATCATCGGACCGGGCGGGCGGGCGAGCGAGCGAGCGACCCCGTGTCGCGTTCTGACCGACTGACCGACGCGAACAACAGACTGCTGACCGGCACGAGCCTTATCTTCAGTTTCTCAAAGGTTTGACACCCACGACACTTAACTTTAGGAGCCGTCATACAGCTCCCGTTAAATATCGCTCGTAACAATGCTATTCCATACTACGGAGACGAACACTCGTTTATTTTCATTTGATGGATTTTGTGGTTCGCAATAAATGGTTTGTATTATGTAGTTTCTCCATCCTGACACGTTGTCGCTGTGATAAATGTTGCAATTAATCACGAGGAGCCGCTGTACACCTCATCACATCACACTAATAAAAGCGCTCAAAGAATGCAAACTTCCGCCAATACTGACTATGCACGATGACATCACAAATGTTACCACGTATTTCGAGTACTAGCTCGTACGTGGTAGCGTTTTCACTGCAACGCATGCGCAGTGATAGCAGCATTTCACACAGTGATTAGTTTCACTTATTTCTATCCAATGCCTGATAAAAACTACAGTTCTCTTTTCTGTTACCGGTAATTTTCAATGTTGATGTATTTGATACTCGATCAAGCGACCTTCTTTACACTTGTTTATTAACTTCAGTTCGTACAACACAGTGCAGCAGTTAAGACAGAGATATGAACTATCGTTCTTCTATTCTCTTCATTCTATTGTGTCACGGTCGACTGGGTTCAGTAGTCCTGCGTGACGAACTCTTTACTAAAGCGGACAGACAGTGTTGGTCACGTGTTCAGCGGTAAGGTAACTGGCCACATACGGACACTCGGGACGAAATCCTGACTAAATGTTGATCCAGAATTAGACATGGATAGATTCTATCGGTGGTTGGTTTGGATTGGTTTGGGTCGGTTTTACTTTCAGCTTCAGCTTCAGATTTATTTGTGATAAAGGGCCATTGGCCGCTGACACATCACTGACACATCACGAACACAGTATATAACTCTAACTATACGAAGTACATAGAATGCATAGGCTATAGACATAAACTAACATGCAATAGTAGTTAAGGAAACACACAGTTTATTCACACATACCGTGTCGCATTATAAATAGTCTTTTTGAAAGATGACAAGCTTCCAAAATTGACAACAGAGGGTGGTAAATTATTCCATATAAGGGCAGTTCGTTCAGTGAAAAAATGACGTCTGGCATTCGCGCGGCTTACTGTTAATAAAACTTTGTATGGGTTTCCTCTAGTAGGAACAGCGTCGTTTCGTGGTGTGATAAAATTTGATGTTTGGACATCAACAAGACTAAAAACAAATTTGTACATTAAAATCAGGTCGTGGACAGTACGAAGTTTTTCAAGACTGCACTGTTTTAGTGATGTTAAGCGTGTAGGATAGTCTAGGGTGCTGTATCCCGGAAGCCATTTGGTGAATCGTCGTTGAACCGTTGGTCCCGGTGGACGGTGGGTATGGTAAAATCTCTATAATAACTGATGGTTGCGGGAGTTTACACGATTGAAGTGATAATATGACTGTAAATTATATAGGAAGTGTGCTTAGGAAAAGTAACCAATTAATTAGTTGTATCAAGAAAACGAACTTTAAAAATAACTATAAATTCGAACTTTTTGAGTTGAGTCAAGTTGCAATGTTGTACATGGCTGTGGGCCAGATTGGGTTAGGTCAGTGGGTCGGGTCAAAAATAAGTAGTCCACGGTCAACTTATTTACAGCAGCAGATCTGCCAGCAGATCTACAGTCCACGGACTGTAGATCTGCTGGCAGTGTTGAGCTGACACGCATGAACGGCTAGGAAGGCACGATCACTGTTTTTACCGCGCTGCATTGAAAGCAGTACGGGCTAGTCGCGAGAAAAGTGTCTGTCCGTCTGTCCGTCCGTCCGTCCGTCCGTCTGTCTGTCTGTCCGTCTCTCAAACACGTGATTTGTGACAAAACGGAAGAAAAATCTGTCCAGATTTTTATACCGTACGAAAGATCATTTAGCCTAGTTTTCTGAGAAAAAAATGGTTGATGGAGGCAACCCCATCTACCTAAAATTTTGGGTCTCACCGACCGCGTTGGAGCAAATTTGCCGATTTTCTGTCGATATTCGCTCGTAGCGCCTCAGCCGTAACACCTAGCGAAAAAAGTTCAATTAACATTAATTAATAGGCAGTCCGCTACGCGTTTCCAATGAGCCTAAGATGATCATCTAAGCCCTAAGCACCTAAGCCCCGCAAAAGGGGGCTCAAAACCGCAAAACTGCAGTTTTCCGTGTAAAATCGCACGTCGCTTGAAGAAAGTCTGCTACAAGGTTTCTTTGTGTGAAAACTGTCAGCGACAAAGTTGTAAGGCATTCATTGGCCTAACTATCCGTGCAAAAATGAATAATGGGGGCAACCCCCTGTACCTAAAATTTTGGGTCAAACTGACCGCGTTGGAGCAAAATCGCCGATTTTCGATCTATTGTCGCTCGCAGTGCCTCAGCCGTAAATCCTAGCGAAAAAAGTTCAGTTAACACAAGTCCACTACGCGCTTTCCAATGAGCCCAAGATGAACATCGTACGTTGTCCCTAAGCCCCCAAAGGGGCGCTCAAAAACGCAAAGTGTCCAAAATTTGAACAATAAGCTGCGATAACTCCAAAACGGCCCGAGGATGTCAGCTACTATTAATCACTAATAGGACGTAGCGTACTGGCTTTCGATTGGTACCGACCTCGATGACTTGAATGACCTTGAACGGCGTAACAGCCCTTATTTTGCGTTTTTTTTTTCACAGAATTCGATAGCTTTGCAGGCCAATTATGTCACAGTGGTTGTATGATAGAACTATGATGTCCGTAAAATATTGTCTGCCAGTTCCAGTCTTCCACTTTTGGCCAAAACTAACCCACACTACAGCGCGGTCTCTCTGCGATGCTGAGCATCTTGTAGTTGCTAGTTGCTCTCATCCGTAATGAAACTGATTTACAGATTAATTTTTGTCTGATGTACTCAGCCTATTAAACATCCCGAGGCCTATATGCCCTCTGTAGACTTACAAAATAGCGCTAACGTGTAAATAAATGTAGAGCACACCTCACACACAAAAAAGCAGTACAATACTAATGGACATTGGGGCTACGTAGTGTGTAACAGGAGACAATGGTATTTATTGCCGGTTACTCTGTTGGTGATGAGGAAAATTTAATGTAATAATATTTAATGTAATTATACGATACAAGTTGAAGTTAATAAATTTAAATGCTCCAGTTCGGCTTTGCAGCCGTTCAATGCAAAATATGTCGACACTGTTTTTTTTAATTATCTCGGCGTTCTTAGTCTGCTAATCAGCTACCTTCAGCAGGGCATGGAACATGCTGTCGGTTTCGTTGTGTCTGGTGAAAAATGCGCTTTGGGCGTCTGTTGAAGGCACACGTGTTTAATTGAGGCTGCAGCGCGTATAGCGATAGTTTGTTTTTTAAACGCTGTGTATAAATGTTCTTACTTACTTACTCACACTTGCGTTATCGCTAGACGTTCGTTTTTCGTTGAAATGCTCGCAACTTCAGACTGCTGATGTCAGCCACGAACGATCCCGTGCTCAACGCAACCAGCAGCCCGGTCACCGTCAGCTGGCGACAATAATGACATCACTAATTCTTGTTGCCTCCTTGCCCACCTCCGGTCACCGCAGTGTTATTTTGCTCAACCATCGCACGTGCAGCTACAGTAACGCTAACAGAATAGACTTACAGTGCGCTCCCTACAAAAAGAGTGCGGGTCCGCAGTCGTCGGTTAATTAAGTGATTCTAGTTATAAACAAAACGTATTATAAAGCCTTTAGACGTAGCGCGAGTTTTTTTACCGTTCGTCGGTCGAACAAAAACGTATGCTGTATGCTGTAGCCTACGTGTTTGTGACTTGTTGTTCTTCCGATAACATTGCCGTTCTTATGTGATCGGTAAGCGGCTTAACAATTAGCCGTGTAGAACACTGGGAAATTCTAGAACGATAATAACCCGTTGTCCGCCACCGTCTCCCACAACGGACAGCACGTAAGCAGCCGCGACTGTCTGCAGGATCAGAGGGAAGATTACCAGAACACTGTTTTGTGCTCACTGCTGTATCGTGCACTACAATTGTGCATGTTTTTCTAAGGTGTGTTAGAAATGCACACAAAATAAAAAGGACAAAGAAAGATCGGCGCTCGCTCGCTGGCTCCGCCCCTCCTCTGGCTACACCACTAATGTGCCTAAAATGCAAACTCATCATTGGTTCACAATTTTATGTCAACTAACTACAGTAGTAACTGTCTTAACTCACCTACACGGTGTCTCAAAAACGCGCCACCCTATTGTGACGATAATTTCGTCAAATCTTTACTGATTTTCAAAAAATTTTCACCGCTGGAAAGTCTGTTAAATTTGCTACAAAATAATATATAACATTACCCACTATACCTATAATATGTTGCCGCACTACCTCGAGAAACTGTGGCATTAGAATTACATCATTGCAGACGTCACCGCAGTGTTCGTAAACATGGTGTTTTGGCGACGAAGATAAGATTTTGGTCAAAAACTTTGTATCAGTTGAAGGGATATAAAGCGACGAAGTTAATGAATATTTCTAAACAAATTGTGGACAACAAGTAGCATTAAGAGGCTGCTGAAAAAGTTAAGACCGGCATACAGTCAACATATAACAGACTCACAGTTAGCGGCAGACCACGAACTGCCGCGCTGAAGCAAACGTTGATTAGGTTTAACCTGGTTAACGATTTGGTTCTGAGTCAAGAAGATACGAAGATACGCCGCAGACTCACAGAACGGTCCAAAAAATCTCACGTGAGTCAGACATTCGGTTAAGATGTTATGAAATTACCATCATGAGTTTGGTAGTTGCCTTTTATTTGAACACAGAATATGCAGAATATGCAACAAATTTTAACATTTAAGTTACTCGAGGTAGTGCAGCAACATATTTTAGGTATGGTAGGTAATGTTATATATTGTTTTGTGGCAAATTTAACAAACTCAGTTATTTAAAAAAATGAAAATCGTTTAATATTTGACGAAATTATCGTCATAATAGGGTGGCTCGTTTTTTGAGACAGTGTATATCGAACAGTATAAGTAGGGTGTATAAGGTTTGGCAAAAATGTAAGAGCGAAAAGCGTTCATCTAACATCGCTCTATCCTACGGCGTTGACGTCGACAGTGATCATTTGACTGTTTTACGTCACCACGTTTGTACTTAAAGCAAAATTATGCAGCATTTAGGCGTTAATTTTGGAGGTATTTTGAGGTTTGAACTTGGTTTCTTTATCTGTTTTTTTGCTGAAGATATATTGGCTGATTTTTAAAAGTCCAATGGCAACACTGCCGCACCGCCCACCGGAAGCTAACGCCATGTGCTCTTTAAGCCTAACGTGCAATGCCGTTATTTATCCGTGTTAATGCGCGATCATGTAATGCATCCAAACACATCAGTTAAATCAGTTAATAAACATTATTAGTAATTTGATATTCTAGTGTGATAATTGCGATGCAAAAGAGCATATGTCACAATTCGTGAAAGCACGGCAGCCGCGCCGAGTAGGCCTATAGTTTACTTAATGCAAAATTTACGTTTAAGAGAACGTCCCCACCAATTATTTTCGCACGGATAGTTAGACCGATGAATGCCCTACAACTTTGTCGCTGACAGTTTTCACACAAAGAAACTTTGTAGCAGACTTTCTTCAAGCAAAATGCGATTTTAGATGGAAAACGGCCGTTTTGCGTTTTTGAGCCCGCTTTTTTTTTGGGGGGGGGGCTTAGAGACAACGTACGATGTTCATCTTGGACTCATTGGAAAGCGCGTAGTGGACTTCCTATTAGTGTTAATTGAACTTTTTTTTCGCGATGTATTACGGCTGAGGCGCTACGAGCGAATATCGGTTGAAAATCGGCGATTTCGCTCCAGCGGAGGCCGCTGGACCAAAAATTTCAGGTAGAAGGGGTCGCTCCCCACCAACCATTCTTCTTCTCAGAAAACTAAGCTAAATGATCTTTCGTAAGGTATAAAAATCTGGACAGATCTTTCTTCCATCTTGTCACAAATCACGCGTTTGACAGACAGACAGACAGACAGGCAAACGGACGGACAGAATTCTCATCGCTAGACCGCGTCTGCATTGCATGCAGCGCGGTAAAAATAGGCTAAGACCCAGTGGTGGCGCCAGGGGGCACCCGGACGAGGGGGCAGCATTCCCCGACGGGGGGCTGAGACACCAAGGGCCGCAGCCGCTCCCCCCAGCGGGGTATGGGGCGAAAACCAGGGGTTTTATTGCATTTGGACAGCTTAGGATAGCTTCTCCTGCCACAATCTGCAGAATTTGTAACGGGTAGCGAAATGAAATTCATTCTTAATATTGAGGGCACATCCTAGCCTCAATAAAAGCTCAAGATATTTCAGAGCCCGAATATTGCTCATTGTTGTGTATGCGATATGCATATTGTACAAAGACAACGCTAACTTCAGTTTTATGGAAAACAGACAATGCAATGGCAGCCACCAGATCATTAATGAAGAGGGCAGATACGTTACTAGTCACGTGGGCAACTGAGCAAGTTAACGAATAAAATGACATCTATCCTGAATACATAGTACTGCGCCTACGATCGACGATAGACCTATGCCTTGCGAGTTTCCTTGCATAAGTTTCGTAACACAGAAATTTTAAATGCGTCACTTTCACGTTTTACATCCTATGAAACATTGTCATATGGCCAATGGCCATCCCCGACAAAAAATACCAAAATTCCCCGACGGGGGGCAAGCGTTCCCTGACGGGGGGCCCCGTGCTCCCTCTTTAGCGCCGCGCCTGCTAAGGCCGAGGCTCTAACTTATCGTGGCTTCATCGTCGACTAGTCATCGGTGTTTACGCGTTGTGATTCAGACGTCATATCGGCGCAGCATCTGACGTGGTCTAATAACTCGCTCACTTGTTTACAGACCGACTCCAGTGACTTCGTCAGGAATTGAGGTAAAGGGCACCGCACCTCCCTTCACATTACCAACTTTCTCCATTATCCGCTACCAAACAGGCACAAAAATCCAGTTGAAAGGAGTCCGCATCAGCGATTGTCGCTGATCACCCGAGTTATTAGAAGTGATGTTAAATTTTTAGCGAACGTGAACCCACGTTCACGTTCGCTATATGCCATTGCCCGTCCTTCTGTCGTCCGTCTGTCGTCTGTAACAATCGTGCACCCTATACTCGAAATTTTCGGCAATGTTTCTACGCCTTTGGTACGTTGGCCATCTGTTGACACCCAGGTAAAATTTTACGCAGTTCGTCCCAGGGGAACCCCTCCGTCAAGGGAGTAAACACAAGAGGGGTAGCCGAATATAGCGATTTTGGACCTATCGAACGCTATATCTCGGAAACGGTACAAGATAGAAGCTAAGTTAGTATTAATCCCTAATAAAAAGTCATATGTGAGCTTTCGATCGGTACCAAACTCGGTGACCTTGGATGACCTTAAACGGCGTATAATAGCCCTAACCGTCGCGTAATTTCACCGAATTCGGTAGCTTTCGGGACAGATTGCGTAAAAGAGGTTAAGATACACCAATACTTACTGCAGCGGAAATGTAGGCCAAAGAATGTAGTTTTTGGTGAACATTTATGGCTATATGGGCAGGGAATCACCCCCAGCGTTAAAGTGAGGCGCCCCGCTCTCGCTAGCGAAAATTTGACCAATAATAACGTGGAAACGATGTGAGATAGGAGGTACGTTAGTATTAATCACTAATAGGAAGTCTGTATATGCCCTTTCGATTGGTACCAAAATCGGTGATCTTGAATGATCTTGAACGACGTAATGGTCGTTACATTGCGTTATTTCACTGAATTTGGTAAACCTATGTTCCGACATATAACCGCGTCGATCTGTGGCGGAATTTATGCTCGAGTCTATAGTATTTTGTAGTGCGTGTACGATGTCGTCGTAAAGAAAGTTCACGTTCGCTGACAGATGACAAAGCGCGACTGTCTAGTACCGTACACAATATAAAACATACGACGGTGAGTACAAGTTAACAGAACAGTAATACGCACAAAGTCTAATCATGGTTGCATACACTGGCTGACATAGAGGAGTTGAAAATATGGTTAAAATGCAGCTGAGATACATTCAACAGAGCTCACTGTGTGGTAACAATGAGTGGAGGTAGTTTATTGACTCGTTATGTGCAAATATGCGCTAGCGTTGTTCTGGTTCGCCCATCATTAAGAAAGCGTCGTTATAGGCTATATATGACTTCACGCTTGGACGATGAAGGTGGCCAACCGCGGCGCACGTTAGACATGGACTAGATAGTTCACCGAGCGCGACAAACATCGACCGCAGTGAGTATAGCCTAACAGTCGGACACAGACCAGACAACTGCGTGCTAAACCGTCAACCTTCAAAATCAGGTATGCCTAGTACCGTTAGAAGCGCCATGTAAAATATTTAGTATAGGCCTAAAGTTAATTCTTCAACATAGGCTACTGGTATAGTCTGGTATACACTATACTATTGATACTACTCTTCGCTAGTATCATATTAGATAAAACCATTAGTTCAGCTATCGCAGAGAGACTGTGTGACTGCTGCGTGGGTCAGTTTTTGGTCAAAATTGGAAGAGGATATTCTGCAGACATTATATGTGTATCTTCCACCACTGTGACGTAATCGGCCTCAAAAGCTATCGAATTCGGTGACATAACGCAAAATGCTACACCTAAGACCAAACCGCTACTTTTGACTAAGCGCCGATCGGACGTTATAGGGAGATTAGAGTCTGGATGGCAAGAAAGACCACAAACTTTATGACGTCACTACTATCGTCCGGGCGCCTAATAATAAGTACAGAACAACATTGCCTCGTAATCTAAGGCCGACCAGTGACCACCCGCAAATTCGTTCATTTGGCGTGGTCAATTCCGGTCACGTGACTAAGATGGCGGTCACACCATTTCAATCCACCATAGACTTTCCCGCACCACGCGCAGCACTTTACACGTGCTCGAACTTCTTTCGAAAGTTATCGTTTGACAGACAGACAGACACAACCGAAATACCAAATAATACCACGCCGCTTCGCGGGTGGTTAGTAAGCAGCTTGTTCAAATTATTAGCTCGATATCAGAGCATATACATGTAGGCCTACGCGGTAGCCCTGTTCGTCAGCCCATTTTTAAGGAATAAATGATGATGAAAATGATGATAAATTGATGATGACACCAGCAGTCTGGGCTGGCCCCATGGGCTGGCCCCATGGGCTGGCCAAGTCCATCCAATAATTATTAACACCCAATCTCCCACTTCTGCTGCAATGCTAATCCCATTTAAAACTCAACGTACATACTTTATATATGAATAGTGCCGTCTTCAGAAATTCAGTAAGGGGCGGTAAAACGGGGGTCTACGAGTCCCCGGCTTGAGGAGCAATGAACCTCGGTGGGGATATGGAGTCTTCGTGTCCATGAGCTGATAATCAACATGCTAAACGAGTGCGAATAATCATGCTCGTGCAAACTATTTTCCTATAGTATGCGTATAGTAACTAGTAATGGGGGCTAAACTATGTGCAATTTACAGTACACTGTATTACCCAGGGCCAACTACCGACACATTTTTGAAAGTTGGTATAACTCGTGTTATGATGACACACAAAGGCGGTGCTACGAAAATGCACAGTATATTATCTGAAATAAGGTGAGTCCTGAATTTTATCACGGTTGCATATTTTTTGCACTAGTCCAGTAACAATACTAGGCTACACCAAAAATAACGTTCACTGTTCACGTGTGACAGTTAGCCTATATCTGTTCTTCAACATATTATCATCAAAGCACAGTGATACATTTAAGAAAACATTCATTACTTTAGCCTATCAGGAGTGAGACTAGTGTTTTGAATTTCATTTTATCACAGTTAAGATATTCCCTGCACAAGTGCAGTGAAATGACCTAATACTGCTGTGCTAATATACGTTCATTATTTTGCTGACATTGGATACATTATTTTTTAATCACTATATTTAATGTGATCACATAAATAACTATTGTAGAATACATTTTTATGTTTGCAAAATCATAAATATACAGTGCAACAATTATCGATTTCTGAGTTTCTGGCCACCAGTCGACATCACATCACATTCACAACGACTTGCGTTGATAAAATTTAGACAATGGACACTCACTAATCATTAGGCAATCACGACGTCACGTGCCTTTGTTTGTAAACTTACTAGTAGCGTACGGGATTTTTGCTGTGGGACGTGGATTTCGGCATGTCTGATGAAAAGCGAAACAAAACACTTACTGACAGCGAGGAAGATCACTTGAAACTCCCAGAAACTGATGTCATGAGTGGAGTAATTAAAAGTTTTTCCGAACAGAATGTATCGAACATGAGAAAAGTAAGTTAGATTGAGTTCAGTGGTTAACGATGGTTGCTGACGCGAATATTCGGAGTGAATAGTTTGCGCGAAAGACCGTTTTACACTGAACTGATCAATCTTTACCGGGCTGCATGAAATGCAGACGCGGTCTAGCGATGAGAATTCTGTTCGACCGTCTGTCTGTTCGTCTGTCACACGCGTGTATTGTGACATAACGGAATAAAGATCTGTCCAGATTTTTATACCATACGAAAGATCATTTAGCCTAGTTTTATGAGAAGAAGAATGGTTGATGGGGTGCGACCCTTGTGCCTGCCTGAAATTTTGGGTTAACCGGCCCCGTTGGAACTTGGAGCGAAATCGCCGATTTTGAACCGATATTTGCTCGTAGCGCCTCAGCCGTAACACCTGGCGAAATAAGTTCAGTTAACACTAATAGGAAGTTTATTACGCACTTTCCAGTGAGCATAACATGATCATCGTACGTTGCCCCTAAGCCACCCAAAAGATGGCTGAAAAATGCAAAACGGCTGTTTTCCGTGTAAAATCGCACTTCGCTTGAAGGAAGTCTGCTAGTGTTTCTTTGTGTGAAAACTGTCAGCGACAGTGTTGTAAGGCATTCATTGGCCTAACTGTCTGTGCAAAAATTATTGGTCGTGGCAACCCCTTCTACCTGCAATTTTGGGTCAAACTGATCGCATTGGAGCGAAATCGCCGATATTCTATCTATTTTTGCCCGTAGCGCCTTAGCCATAACACCTAGCAAAAAAAGTTCGATTAACACTAACAGGAAGTCCACTATGCGCTTTAGTGAGTTCAAGAAAAACATCGTATGTTGTCCCTACGCCCCCAGAGTGGTGCTCCTAAACAAAAGTGTCCAATATTTGGACAATAAGCTGCGATGACTCCGAAACGGTACGTGATAGGATGTCAGTTACTATTAAATGCTGATAGGAAGTTGCATATGGGCTTTCGATTGATGCTAACCTCGATGACCTTGAATGAGCTTGAATGGCATAATAACCCTTATTGTGCTTTTTTTCATCGAATTCGATTGCTTTGCTGGCGAATTATGTTACGGTGGTTGAAGGTAGACCTGTAATGTCCGTAAAATATTGTCTCCCAGTTCCTGTCTTCCACTTTTGGCCAAAACTAACTCACGCTGCAGGGTGGTTTTTCTGCGATAGCTAAGCTGCTGGTAAATATTCGTGCGAGAAAATATTTTTGTCAGTCGTTTTATGCATCGTTAATTTGGCTTAAAAACCATGCTTTACGGTACCAATTGGCCAAGAGAACTTGCATTCATCAGGTTAACAGCTCTGACAACAAGACACAATTATTAAGTGTTTTTATCTAGTCTTTTGAACAAACTGTAATGTTGACAATCTCTGGAGAAAGAGATGAGTGTTGTCTGTTGACGATATATCTAACTCAGCTGAAGAGTCGTATCTTTATGGTTTCTTAGTTTTAACTGTTTCTATGATTAATCATGTAATTAATTGTTAATTTTGTTCACTCTTTATTTAGAATTATTTAACAAACGTAGTTTAATTTTTACTGATGTAATGAGGGTTGCTATGCTGTCCGTCTTTTGAGCCTCCATATAGAGTACGATACCTTCGAACCTTCGTCAAATGTGCATGACGTGTCACTGTGTACTGTGTAGTGATGTCATGAAAGGTTTTGAAATGCCGTAAGTGTTCATTGTAGACCCATAGCAAAACTAATTAATCTCAACTTACAAAATGAGTGACCGATTGAAAAATGAGTGATTTAACGACATCTTGATCATCATTCTAGTCTCTCAGTGTCGAGTTTGTTGTGATTGAATAAAGCCGTACTTTTATTGCTGTGTCACTGAAAAAATTAATTAGCATGGTTCAAAGATTAAAAACACCTTTGAAGGTTGACAGTACCTCTAAGTTACTTTTTTGAGTGTTTGAACCCTCCTTGCATCGTTACTGCTTTTATTTCATGTCTGTATTTATGGCATTTATAGTGTAAGAAGGCATCACTTGACTGTGCGAACGGCTCCGTGGACTTCATGATGGACTGCGCCCCGAGACACATTAGCAGAGCTAGATCTCTTGGCTGTCTTAATGTTACAATGGAGGATGTGACTCCCAACCACTCAACTATTATAGTCGATAATGGTGGTAAATATATTTGTTCAGGTATTTTTTGTCATATTTTTCTGTTCGGGAGACCTCTTTGTATAATCTGAAGTAATTTTAGAAAAGTACGCTGGTTAAGCCATCTGGAAGTGGTGGTGGTGGTAGTAGTAATAATAACAGCAGGAGCTGCAGTAGTTTAATTTTTATGTGCTTTTACTGCAGTTTGTTCTGTTCAGCTTGCGACACAATTTTCAGTGATCAAATTGTCTTTTTGTGTGAACATGAGTTCACAGTTCATGTCGTTGTCTTTGATTGACTGTAGCGGCTTTTCTGTCATATGTGGCAAGTCACTGTTGATGTGTCGTAAAATTTTTGGATCTAGCATTGATTTAACACTAATTACCAACTTAAAACTTGCCGTGTAATAGATTATTTTATTGCTAGTTGAACGTGCAATACGACAGTAACTGGGTCATTCTGTATTCGCTACTCACGAATATGGCATGACCCAGTAATATTTCCTGCGATTGGTCTATCAGTCTTAAGCCCAGCCAGTCAGAATGCTAGAGTCATGACCCAGTAGGCCAACTCATGCCCGTCTGATTGTATTGCTGCACATTACAAAATAGTTCCAATTAAAATAGCGGATAAATTAGCAATAAAAATGATATATGATAAAAAATGGCATGTATGTTTTATTTTGCTCATTGTATAAACATCATATTTAACTTGCTGCTGGCGCAGCTCGTTAAATATGATGTTCATATAACTCACAAAATAAAATTTATACACGCCATTATTTATCGCATATTATTTTTATATCCTGTAAAGTCTATGTTGATGATTATGCAGATGAGAAAGATGATAAGACAGACAATAACTGTTTGATGATGCTAAACATTTTCTCATCCAGACGTCATGGAAAACAGTCATCTGATATCAAGTTGCCACGATCTATTCGGTAGCTATTATCGTATGCACTTAACTTGTAACTTGTAACTTTTAACTTGTAGTAGTAGCGGTTGTAAGCAGAGCTTATGTTTCCACATCCATGCTCCAATCGTCCAGCCGTTTCTTGAAACAATTGACAGATGAAGCTTCCACAACATGAGCCGGCAGTTTGTTCCACACATTCACAACTCT
>Ga0049105_1000131_pt1 | contig 18478 bp, 19 predicted proteins | sample WorMetvaBAHAMAS1_FD_61260 | JGI IMG/M metagenome (GOLD analysis project Ga0049105, IMG submission 61260) | Worm MetaG Olavius vacuus BAHAMAS.1 | ecosystem: Host-associated > Annelida > Digestive system > Unclassified | place: Germany: Marburg | collected 2013-04-09
CGTCACGAAGATCAATCGCTCTGCCAATCAGCGCCTCCTGTTTGCTCAGGAGGCATTGATTCAGAACTGCAACCCTCTGGGAATCCCCCGCGTGAGGCAGGGACCGCGCTCGCTGGTATTCATCTACGCGCTGCGGAACCTGATAAAGCGCTGCATCAACCGCCTGAAGAACGCCCGGCGCGTCGCCACAAGATACGACAAAACGGCCGAAAGCTATCTCGGATTCGTCAATATCGTCTCAATCCACCTATGGATAAAGCACTTTGTCAACAGTCCATATTTATTTGTATTTCCATACATACGGCGCACAAAACCAATCATATATTTGCGCTTTTCAGATTCGTCTCCATTCATAATTCCCCTTGTTCCAATGGCATCAAAGAAAGTACATATTCTGATTTCTTCCATGGGGCGCTTTTCCATGACCTGCCTCACATATTCGTAGCAGTTTCTGTGTTAGTCACCGATCAATTATCATAACTTAAACCGTGTACCTGAAGTGCAAAGCAAGGCATTACATATGGAGCCCTCTGAACGTCGCCGGTCTTTTCACCGAGCGGCCCGCTGGGCCGGTTGAGAGAGGTCATGTCGGCGGGGTTTTCACCGGTGTGGTGCGTTTTGCGCTGTGTTCTGGCCGTTTCTGGACGGACTCCTCCCGTTGAAGCTCAGGCCAAGCTGAGTGCCCGGCGCAAGTTGTAGGCGATGGCGAAGGTGTAGCAGTCTCCCGCGCCCCGCGCCTCGTCGAAATAGCGCGTCTTGCCGAGGCCGTAGCCGGTCTTGCCGGTTCCGAGCACCCGTTCGACGCCGGAGCGGACCGCCGACATCGCCTTGTTGAACCACTCCTGCCAGGGCTTCAGGGGCTTGTTGCGGGCCGCCTTGTACATCAATGCGTCCGCAATCCCCAGCGCCCCCAGGAAGTCCCGGTTCTTCTGCGATCCGTAGGCATTGTCGCCATAGACCTTGGCCTCATCACCGGTGACCAGCGCGCCAAAGGCCGCGCCGTCATGCAGGTCCGCCGATGAGGTCTCCAGCGCCCGGATCAGTTCCGAGCCCTGGTCGACGCCCACGTGCAGCTTGTAGCCGAAATACGTCCGCTCGTGCTTCTTGGTGAAGCCCGCATCCGGATCGACGGCGCTGACCTCGCCCTCTTTCGAGCGCGGCGGCCGAGCGCGAGCCTCGATGATCGTTGCATCAACCAGTGTGCCAGTCTTCACCATCAGCCCCTTCACCTCGAGTTGCCGGTTCACCTCCGCGAACAGGTCTTCATAGAGCCCGAGAGCGCGCAGTTTGGCCCGGAAACGCACGAAACTGGTCTCGTCCGGGGTTTCCTCGTCCAGAGCGAAGCCACAGAACCTCCGGAACGACAGCCGGTCGGCCAGCGCGTCCTCCAGACCCGGGTCCGGCAGATCGTGCCACTGCGCCAGCAACAGCGCTTTCACCATGCACAGAGGCGGATATCCCTGCCCGCCCAGCTTCGCGGCGTTGATCCCGTCAAGCAGCCGGTCGATCCGCCGCCAGTCGAGCAGACCGTCGATCTGCTCCAGCTTCTCCACCCGCTTGCGGCGACAGCTTCGGCCGTCGATCAAGGTATCCGCGAAAGTCTTCTGGCTGTAATCCCGGCATGACATCGACTAAACCTCCCAAAGTCCCGAGTGCTCGCACGTCATTGAATCAGGTCAGAAAGTCAAATTCAATTCAGAGGGCTCCAAAGGATTTTGCGCACGAACACAATCGTATAGAGGAGTCCACACACTCCTCCAACGAGCTCGGTGGAACAGGTGGCAGGCAACACTCACGACATTGTCGCCGCACTCAATACGACCGCGGCAGCCCCAGGATGTGCTGGCCGATATAGCCTAGGATCATGTTGGTCGAGATCGGCGCCGTCTGGTACAGCCGGCACTCGCGCCACTTGCGCTCGATGCCGTATTCGCGGGCGAAGGCGAAGCCGCCGAAGGTCTGCATCGCCGCCTCGGCCGCATGCCAGGAAGCCTCCGCCGCCAGCATCTTGCCCATGTTGGCCTCGGCGCCGCAGTCCTGCCCGGCGTCGAACTTGGCCGCCGCCTTCTGGACCAGGAGCTCCACCGCCTGCAGCGCGGCGTAGGCCCGGGCGATCGGGAACTGGACGCCCTGGTTCTTGCCGATCGGGTGACCAAACACCACCCGCGCGCGGGCATAGTCGGTCGCGCGCTCGATGAAATACTTGCCGTCGCCGAGCGACTCATGGGCGATCAGAATGCGCTCTGCATTCATCCCGTCCAGGATGTATTTGAAGCCCCTTCCTTCTTCTCCGATAAGGGTTTCCGGTGGGAGTTTGAGATTGTCGATGAAGACCTCGGTGGTGTTGTGGTTGATTGCCGCGTCGAGCTTGCGGATCTCGACGCCGTTGCCGACCGCCTCGCGCAGGTCCACCAGAAACACCGAGATGCCGTCCGAGCGGCGCTTCACCTGGTCGGGCGGCGTGGTCCGCGCCAGCAGCAGCATCAGGTCCGATTGCAGCGCCCGCGAGGTCCAGACCTTCTGGCCGTTGACCACATACTGGGTGCCCTCGCGCACGGCGCGGGTCTTGAGCTGGGTGGTGTCGGAGCCGGTGGTCGGCTCGGTCACCCCGAAGGCCTGAAGGCGCAGCGCGCCGGAGGCGATGCCGGGCAGGTATTTCTGCTTCTGCTCGGTCGAGCCGTGCCGCAAGACCGTGCCCATGGTGTACATCTGCGCATGGCAGGCGGCGGCGTTGCAGCCCGCGGCGTGGATGGTATCGAGGATCGCGCCCGCCGCCGCAATCGGCAGCCCGGCGCCGCCGTACTCCTCCGGGATCAGGGCGGCGAGATAGCCGGCTTCGGTGAGCGCATCGACGAACTCATGCGGATATTCCGAGGCGGCGTCGAGCGCCATCCAGTAGGCATTGTCGAACCGGGCGCAGATCTGCGCCACGCCCTCGCGGATGTCGGCCCATTGATCGGTGAGGGGCAGCGTCAACTCGGTCATGCGCCTACTCCGCCGCGATCTGCGAGGCCGGGACGAAGCCCTTTGGCAGCCCCGCCTTCAGGATCATGCCGAACTTGCGCTCGTCGGGCAGCGCCGCCTCGACGATGGCGCGGGCAACCGCCAGCGCTTCCAGATCGACGCCGGTCTTTAGCCCCTCGGACTCGAGCAGGAACACCAGGTCCTCGAGCGCAATGTTGCCGGTTGCGCCGGGAGCGAAGGGGCAGCCGCCGAGCCCCGCGAGCGAGGCGTCGAAGCGAATGCAGCCCGCCTCCAGTGCGGCGAGGGCGTTGGCTATACCGAGGCCCCGGGTGTCGTGGAAATGGGTCCATACCGGCACGTCGTCGCAGATCGGGATCGCCTTCGAGAACAGCAACCTGACCTGGGTCGGGTGGGCATAGCCGACCGTGTCGGGCAGCATCACCTCGTCGGCCCCGGCTTCCAGCACCTGCTCCAGCAGGCTCATGGTCTCCGATTCGGGGACATTGCCCTCCAGGGTGCAGCCGAGCGAGGTGGCGAGCCCGATGCCGATCTTCACCCCTTTGAGGTTCGGATCGGCGTCTCGCGCGGCGACGATGGCGCGGAAGCCCTCCAGCGACTCGGCCCGGGTGCGGCGAACGTTCTTCTGGTTATGGGTCTCGGAGACCGACATGACGTAGTTGATCTTGCTTATCCCCGTGGTGAAACCGATCTGAGCCCCCTTGAGGTTCGGGGTCAGCGCCGACGCGGTGAGATCCGGGATCTTCGCCGCCTCGGTGGCCACGTCGACCGCATCGGCGAATTGCGGGATGATATGGGCCGGCACGAACGAGCAGACCTCGATCTCCGGCACCCCGGCGGCCACATCGGCGCGGATCCAGTCGATCTTGGTCTCGGTCGGCACCACCGCTTTCACCAGCTGCAGCCCGTCGCGGGGGCCGACATCGCGGACGATCACGTCTCGGGTCATCTTGGTCTCCCTTGGTTCAGCCGAAGCGCGCTGCGGCCTTGATGCAGGCTTGCTTACGCGCTTCGTAGAGTTTGGCGCCTGTCTCCCGCATCTCGGCGAGGAGCGCAGGCGGGGCAATCCGGGGGTGGCCGGCACGCACCGGCGGCTCGGGGTCGTATTCCATGCCGAGCTCGATCCGCTCGGCGGTCTCGCGGCCATGCAGCAGCTCGGCCAGCGCCAAGGCGCCGTCGATGCCTGAGGTGACCCCGGCCGCGGTTACCCGGTCGCGGTCGACCACCACCCGCCGGTAAACCGGATCGGCCCCGAGCAGCGCCAGAAGGTCGTGGCAGCTCCAGTGGGTGGTCGCCTGGTAGCCGCGCAAGAGCCCCGCCGCCCCCAGCACCAGCGCACCGGTGCAGACCCCCATCATCACGTCGGCCCCCGGCGCCTGCCGGCGCAGGAACCCGAGCCAGTCGGCATCGTCCATCAACTGCTGCTGCTCCGGCCCGCCGGGCATGACGAAGATGTCGTATTGCGGCGCCTGAGCCAGCGCCCGGTCGGCGACGATGGTCAACCCGCGGTCGGTGCGCACCGGCCCGGCTGCCTTGGCCACCACTTCGACCTCGGCACCGGGCAGGCGCGCCGGCACCTCCTGTGGCCCGGTCAGGTAGAGCTGGCAGAGGCCGGGGAACAGCGCCAGGCCGATCCGCATCTCAGCGCCCCTTGAACACCGGCTTGCGCCTCTCGTTGAAGGCGCGCACACCCTCCAGCCGGTCCTCGGTCGGCACCGTCAGGTTATAGGCGGTGATCTCGAACTCGTAGCCCGAGGCACGGTCGAGCTCGGTCGCCTTGTCGAGCGACTTCTTCGCCGAGCGCACCCCGATCGGCGCGTTGGCGGCGATCACCCGGGCGGTGGCGAGCGCCTCGCCCATCAGGCTCTCCGCCTTGCACAGCCGGTTGACGACGCCCCACTCCCGCGCCTCCTCGGCCGAGAACGGCAGCCCGGTCAGCACGATTTCCTTCGCCCGCCTGACCCCGCAGGCCCGCGGCAGGTTCTGCGGCCCGGCGGCGCCCGGCATGATGCCGCGGGTGACCTCGGGGAAGGCGAAGCGGGCGTGCTCGGCGGCATAGATGAAGTCGCAGGCCAGCGCGATCTCGCAGCCGCCGCCCATCGCCACCCCGTTGACCGCGGCGATGATCGGGATCGGGCAGCTGTGCATGCCGCGAATGAACTGCTCGACGATGGCGTGCTGGCGGCGCCAGACATCGTCGGTCATGCCGTCGCGCTCCTTGAGGTCGGCCCCGGGGCAGAAGCCCCGCTCCCCGGCCCCGGTCAGCACGATGCAGTTGGCGACATCCGGGTTGACGTAGAGCGCCTGAAACAGATCGCGCAGCTCGGTCATCATCACCGTGTTCATGGCGTTCAGCCGGTCTGGCCGGCTCATGGTCACGACCATGATCCCCGGCTCCGTGGCCTCCACCAGAAGGGTCTCGAAATTGAAGTCCATTGCCTGCGCCTCCTCCTTCGTCATTGCCCGGCTCGACCGGGCTATCCAGTCCGGCCTTGCCACTCCTTCCCCTGGATGCCCCGGTCAAGACGGGGCATGACGGGAACGGCGGCCCCATCCGCTCTAGCCACTCTAGCGCCCGGGCGTCTATCGGCGAAAGCGAATATCACAATGACGATCCGCCGGCCCTCGACGCGCCGGGTCGTGTTGCGCATGATCGCACCGCCTTGAAGGGAGGATGCGATAGCAGAGCAACCGCTGCCGCTGGCGCGCCTGCGGGTGATCGAGGTCTGCCATTCCGTGGCCGCGCCCTACGCGGCGCTGATCCTGGCCGAGCTGGGCGCCGAGGTGGTCAAGGTCGAGCGCCCCGGCGCCGGCGACGACGCCCGCGGCTGGGGTCCGCTCTTCATCGACGAGATGTCGGCGGTCTACCACGCGCTGAACCGGCTGAAGCGCTCGGTCACCCTCGACCTGAAATCGCCCGAAGGGGTGGCGAAGCTCAAACGCCTCGCCCAGGTCTCCGACGCCCTGATCCAGAACCAGAAGCCGGGACTGGCGGAAAGCCTCGGCATCGGCCCGGAGGCGTTGCTGGGCGAGAACCCGCGGCTGGTCTATGCCTCGATCCACGCCTTCGGCAAGGTCGGCCCGCTGAAGGACCGCCCCGGTTACGACCCGTTGATGCAAGCCTTCGGCGGCCTCATGAGCGTCACCGGCCACCTCGGCCAACCGGCGGTCAGGGTCGGCACCTCGATCATCGACATGGGCACCGGCATGTGGGTGGCGATGGGGATTGTGACGGCGCTGTTGCGCCGGGCCGAGACCGGCAAGGGCGTCGTCGTGGACACCTCGCTCTTCGAGACCGCGCTCGGCTGGATGACGTATTTCCTGACCACCTGGTCGGTCTCCGGCAAAGCGCCCGGCAAGGCCGGCTCAGGGACGGTGATGATAGCCCCCTACCAAGCCTTCCCCACGTCGGACGGCGAGCTGATCATCGCCGCCGGCAACAACAACCTGTTCCGCCGCCTCGCCGAGGCGCTCGGGCGCCCCGAATGGGCCGAGGACCCGCGGTTCCTCTCGAACGGCCTCAGAGTCGAGAACAAGCCGGTGCTGGTGGCGCTGATCGCCGCCGAGACGACAAAGGCCCCGACCGCCGAGATCGCCGGTCGCCTCGACGCGGCGGGCGTGCCGAACGCGCCCGTCCACACCACCGACCAAGTCGCCGCCCATCCGCAGGCGGCGGCGTTGGAGATGCTCCGCGGCGTCGGCGCGCTGCAGTATTTCGGCCTGCCCTTCTCCCTCGACGGCGTACGCCCGGCCCGCGAGGAGCCGGCCCATCCGCTCGGCGCCGACAACGACTGGCTGGAGGAGATCTTGGGCAGCGGCCCGTAGGGTGCGCATCCTGCGCACCCCCCGTCCGTCATCCGCCACCTGATGAATGAACCGGCACCTTTCCGCGCCGCCGACTTGCGGTAGAATGCCCGCATGAGCACCACGCCCAAAGGCATCGCCCCCGACCTCGGCGGCAAGGTCGTCGTTGCCCGCTACGGCCGCGACCTCGAGGACTTCACCGTCGGCGACGTCTACGAGCACCGGCCGGGCCGCACCGTCACCCAGGCCGACAACATCCATTTCAGCCTGCTGACCATGAACCGCCACCCGGTGCATTGCGACGACGCCTACAGCGCGAATGCCGAGTTCGGCCAGGCGCTGGTCAACTCGACCCTGACGCTGGCCATCGTCACCGGGCTCACCGTCGACGACGTCAGCGCCCGCGCCATCGCCAACTTGGGCTGGCGCGACGTCAAGCTCACCGCCCCGGTCTTCGTCGACGACACGCTCTACGCCCGCACCAAGGTGCTGGACGCGCGAGGGTCGAAATCCCGCCCCGGCAAGGGCGTGGTGACCACCTACACCGAGGGCTACAAGCAGGACGGCACCGTGGTGCTCAGCTTCGAGCGCGTGAGTCTCGTGCGCAAGCGCGGCCACGGGCCGGAGGCTTGAGGGAGGAAAACGATGAACAAAGAGACCGATATCCTGAGCCAGACTGCCACGGCGGAAGCCCCTATCAGCGAACGTCTCGCCGCCTTCGCCGTCGGGCTCGACCACGACGCCTATCCCGGCCGAGGTGCGCAGCCGCGCCGCGCACCACATGCTCGACGCGGCGGGGATCGCTCTGGCCTCGACCCGCTATGACTTCGCGCACAAGCCCCTCGCCGGCCTCCAGGCACTCGGCGCCGCCGGGGAGGTGCCGGTGCTCGGCATGCCGGCGCGAATGAACCTACGCGACGCGGCGACGATGAACGGCTATCTGATCCACGGGCTCGACTTCGACGACACCCACATCGCCGGCATCATCCACCCGACCGCCAGCGTGCTGCCCGCCGTGCTCTCGACCGCGGCGATGACCGGCGCCAACGGGCGCGAGATGCTGACCGCCTATGTGGTCGGCATTGAGACCGCGACCCGGATCGGCGCCTGCGCCAAATCCGCCTTCCACCAGGTCGGTTTCCACCCCACCGGCATGATCGGCGTCTTCGGCTGCGTGCTCGGGGCCGGGCGGCTCCTCGGGCTGAACGTCGCCCAGCTTGCCCATGCTCAAGGCCTGGCGGTCAGCATGGCCGCCGGGGCGATGGAGTTCGTCGAGGACGGCGCCTGGAACAAGCGCTTCCACCCCGGCTGGGCCGCCTCGGCGGCGCTGACCGCGGTGGCGCTCGCGCGCGAGGGCTTCATCGGCGCAACCCGGCCTTATGACGGCCGCTACGGGCTCTTCAACATCTTCGTCGGCAAGTACACCGACTGGGTGGATCTGACCGACATCTCCACCGGCCTGGGCATCACCTGGGAGCTCCTGGACACCGCGATCAAGCCGTTCCCCACCTGCCACTTCACCCACGCCGCCATCGACTGCGCACTCGCGCTGCGCGAGCGGTGCCCGGCAGATCGGATCGAGAGCATCGAGATCCTGGTGCCCGAGCAGGTGTTCCAGGTGATCTGCGAGCCAGAGGCGAACAAGCTGCGGCCAAAAAACGACTACGACGCCAAGTTCTCGGTCCAGTACCTGGTCGTCACCGCGCTGGTGCACGGCGTGCTGGGGCTGAAGGAGCTGGAGCCGGCCTGCCTCACCGACCCAGCCGCCCTAGCGCTGGCCGACCGCTCCACCCATGCCGCCTTCGCCGACAGCCTGTTCCCGAAAGCCTATTTCCGGCGCGGTGACGGTCACGCTGAAGGACGGCACCACCCACGAGCACTCGGAACCCGTGAACCGCGGCGGCGCCGACCGGCCGCTGGCGAATGCCGAGATCGTCGACAAGTACCGGGCCAACGCCGCCCTCTGGGCCGGGCCGAGCAAGGTCGCCCGGATGGAGAAATCGCTGCTGGCGCTCGACGAGACCCCGGCGGCGGTCGACGCCTTCGCCCCCTTCTGCGGAGCCTAACATGGACACCGAGCAGGAACGCCTGATCCTCGACACCGTCGAGCGTTTCCTCGCCCGCGACGTCGCGCCTCATGCCCAGAAGCTGGAGGCGGCCGACGAGTACCCCGACGAGATCGTCGCCCATATGAAGGAGCTTGGCCTGTTCGGCGCCGTGATCCCCGAGGAATACGGCGGCCTCGGCCTCTCGCCCTCGACCTACGCCAAGGTGATCGAGCGCATTGCCCGGGTCTGGATGTCGGTCTCCGGCATCATCAACTCCCACCTGATCATGGCCCATATCGTCGTCAAGACGGGCACCGAGGAGCAGAAACGCGCCTTCCTGCCCCGCTTCGCCAGTGGCGAGACCCGCGGCGGCCTGGCGCTGACCGAGCCCGACTGCGGCACGGATTTGCAGGCGATCCGCACCACCGCGCGGGCCGAGGGCAACGACTACGTCGTCAACGGCACCAAGACCTGGATCTCGAACGGCATCCATGGGTCGGCCTTCGCGGTGCTGGTCAAGACCGACCCCGAGGCCGAGCCGCGGAACAAGGGGATGAGACTCTTCATCGCCGAGAAGGGCGAGGGCTTCCGCCCGTCCCGCAAGCTGGAGAAGCTCGGCTACAAGGGCATCGACTCGGCGGAACTGATCTTCGAGGACTACCGGCTCCCCGGCTTCAACCTGATCGGCGGCGAGGGCAACGGCATGGCCGCGGCGATCTCCGGGTTGGAGCTCGGCCGCGTCAACGTCGCCGCCCGCGGCGTCGGCGTCGCCCAGGCGGCGCTCGACGAGGCGGTCAGGTACGCCCAAGAGCGCAAGACCTTCGGCAAGCCGATCCACCAGCACCAGGCGATCGCGCTCAAGCTCGGCGACATGGCCACCCGCACCGAGGCGGCGCGCTTGCTCACCGAGAAGGCCGCCGAAGCCCTCGACCGCGGCGAGCGCTGCGACTTCGAGGCCGGCATGGCCAAGCTCTTCGCCACAGAGGCGGCGCTGGAGAACACCACCGAGGCGCTGCGCATCCATGGCGGCTACGGCTACTTCAAGGGGTTCATCGTCGAGCGCCTCTACCGCGACGCGCCCCTGCTCTGCATCGGCGAGGGCACCAACGAGATCCAGCGCATCCTGATCGCCAAGCGTTTTATCGAGAGGAATCCGGCGTGACCTTGCCCCTCGCCGGCGTTACCGTCCTCGCCGTCGAGCAATACGGCGCCGCGCCGTTCGGCACCATGCTCTTGGCCGACCTCGGCGCCGAGGTGATCAAGATCGAGAACCCCGCCGACGGCGGCGACATGGCCCGCGGCGTCGGTCCGCATTTCCTGCCCGACGGCTCGATCCAGTTCTTCCACGCCTTCAACCGCAACAAGCGGTCGCTGACCCTGAACCTCAAGACCGCAGAGGGCCGCGACATCTTCCGGCGGCTGGCGGCGGGGGCGGACGGGGTGCTGAACAACCTGCGCGGCGACCTGCCGGCCAAGCTGGGGCTCGACTATGCCGCCCTCGCACCGGTCAACCCGGCGATCGTCTTCGCCCATCTCTCGGCCTATGGCCGCGAGGGGCCGCGCGCCTCGTGGCCCGGCTACGACTACCTGATCCAGGCCGAAGCCGGCTATCTCAGCCTCACCGGCGAGCCCGACGGTCCGCCGGCGCGGTTCGGCCTCTCGGTGGTAGACCTGATGACCGGGCTGATGGCCGCCTTCGCCCTGACCTCGGGAGTGATCGGCGCCCGGGCCACCGGCAAGGGCATGGATGTCGACACCTCGCTCTTCGACACCGGGCTGCAGAATCTGAGCTACCTCGCCGCCTGGTACCTGAACGCCGGCCATGCCCAGGGCCGCGAGCCGCGCTCGTCGCACCCGTCGCTGACGCCATCTCAGCTCTACCGCACAAAGGATGGCTGGCTGTTCGTCATGTGCAACAAGGAGAAGTTCTGGCCGATTCTCTGCGAGGCGCTCGGCCGCAACGACTGGGCGGCAAACCCCCGTTTCGAGAGCTTCGCCGGGCGGCTGGAGCACAGGGCCGAGATCACCGAGATGCTCGACGCGGCGCTGTCCGAACATACCACCGCCGAGTGGCTGGAGCGGCTCCAGGGCGTGGTCCCCATCGCCCCGGTCTACGACGTGGCCGAGGCGCTGGAGAACCCCTTCGTCGCCGGCGAGGGCCGGACCGGGAGTTATGCCGGGCCCGACGGGGCGGCTCTGGCGCGGCTGCTCACCGCCCCGATCCGCGTCGCCGGGGCGGAGATGCCGAGGCGGGCCGGGCCAGCCCTCGGCACCGACACTGACGACATCCTGCGAAACCTAGGGTTGGGCGCCGACGAAATCGCGGCGCTGAAGGGCAAAGGCGTGGTGTAGGGTGCGCATTCTGCGCACCGTTGGACCGGCTCCGCGGTGCGCAGAATGCGCACCCTACCGCCCCTCCCCCGCCCACAGCACCCCCGCCACCGCCACATTGGCGCCGACCACGAGCAGGAATGGCAGGGCATAGCCGCCCGAGATCTCGATCAGCCCCCAGAACGCCGGCGCCGCCGACATCCAGCCGATCGAGAGGAAGGCGAAGGCCCGGCCGTTCATCTCGGCGAGCTCCGAGTCCGCCATCTTGAAGCTCATCGCGGTGACGAAGACCTGGTTCCAGCACTGCCCCGCCAGCCCGCAGGCCAAGACCAGCGGCACCAGCACCCAGCCAGGCGTGTCGCCATCCACCTGCAGCAGCGCCAGGATTGTCGCCACCGCGACGACGGCGATCATCACCAGCACCAGTTGCGGCCGCCCGGTGACGTCGCAGACCCAGCCCAAGAGCGGCCGGCCAATGAGCGCCATGATGTGCAGGTTCGAGGCGAAGATGCCCGCCGCCACCGGGTCCAGCCCCGCCACTTCCAGGAGGTAGAGGTACGAGAAGAACGTCGCAGCGTTCTGGGTCACCGCGAAGACCAGCCCCGCGCCCCAGAGGAAGCGCAGCTGCGCCGGCACCCGGAACCGCTCGCGCACCCCGGCCCATAGGCTCCGCCGCGGCCCTTCCGCCACCCGCGCCCGGGCCTCGCCGAGCCGGAACAGCGGCCGCGCCAGCAGGGTCAGCCCCGCCCCGGCGACCAGCACCGCCGCCACCGACAGCACGCCGACCTGCCAGCCGGCCCAGAGCATCAAGGGCGGCAGCACCCGTCCGATCACCGCCGACGCCGCCGGCACCGAGGCATGTCGGATCGACAGGTAGAGCCCCCGCACCCGCCGCCCGGCGCTGCGGGTCACCAGGGTCATCCCGATCGCCCCCTGCGGCCCGTAGGCGATGCCGAACAGGAGCGCCGACAGCATCGTCGCCGCCCACAGACCCGCCAGGTTCAAGAGCACCGCCGCCGCCATCGCCGCCAGCACCAGGGCGATGGTGCCGGCGCCGCCGAAGCGGCCGACCAGCACGCCGGTGAAGCCGCTCGAGAGGAAGGTGCCGAGGAAGATGAAGGTGACCGCGAGCCCAAAATCGCGCTCGTTGAGCCCCGTATGCGCCTCCAGCTCCGGCGCCAGCAGGCTGAAGCTCCAGAACCCGACCGCGGCCGCCATCTGGGTCAGGAACGCGCCGCCGAGCACCGCCAGCGCATGCGGCTTGACTTCGCTGGCAGGGTCGGCTGCGGTCATCGTGCAAGACTTCCGAAGATTTTGCGGCGGGACTTGCTATAACCTATCCCAGACGGTCCCGGCGTCGCCGGGGAAAACCGACACCAAGGAGAGGGTATCACAATGGTGATCGCGCCCGCCGGCCTCGCCGCCGGCCTGACCGCCGAGATCGCCGACTGGGTCTCCACCGCCCCGCCGGCGCCGTCGCGGGTGCAGGAATGGGCCCGGCACGCCCTGCTCGATTGGCTCGGCGTCACCCTCGCTGGGTCGCGCGAGCCGCTGGCGGCGATGCTGCGCGAGGAGCTCGCCGGCGAGGCCGGGATCGGCGCCTGTACCCTCTTGGGAGCGCTGAGCCGCAGCAACCCCACCACGCGGCGCTGGTCAACGGCGCCGCCGGCCACGCCCTCGACTACGACGACGTCTCGCGCGAGATGTACGGCCATCCGACCGCCCCGGTGGCGCCGGCGGTGCTGGCGCTGGCCGAGATAACCGGCGCCGGCGGCCCGGCGGTGAAGAACGCGCTGGTCGCCGGCGTCGAGGCCGAATGCGCCCTCGGCGAGGCGACCCAAGGCAGCCACTACAACCACGGCTTCCACGCCACCGGCACCCTCGGCGCCTTTGGCGCGGCGGCCGGCTGCGCCCGGCTGCGCCCGGCTGCTGAAGCTCGATGCCGCGGCGACGGCGCGGGCGCTCGGCCTCGTCTCCTCGATGGCGGCGGGGCTGAAATGCAACTTCTGCACCATGACCAAGCCGTTCCACGCCGGCACCGCCGCCGCCAGCGGCCTGCTAGCGGCACGGCTGGCGGCGCGCGGCTTCACCGCCAACGAGGCCGCGATCGAGGCGCCGCAGGGCTTCCTCGCCACCCAGAGCCCGAGCTACGAGACGCCGCCTTTCCGCTCCGACCGCCGCGCCCCCTACTGAATCCAGCGCACGCTGTTGAAGTACCACGCCGCCTGCTACTCGACCCACGCTACCATCGAGGCGGTGCAGCGGCTCCGCCGCGACCACGGCATCGGCCTCGACGACATGGCCGCGATCAGCCTGACGGTGCACCCACGCCACCTCAAGGTCTGCAACATCCTGGAGCCCGCGACCGGGCTGGAGATGAAGTTCTCGCTGCGCCAGATCGCCGTGGCGGCGCTCGACGGGCTCGACACCGGCGCGCTCGGGACCTTCTCCGATCCGGTCGCCACCAACCCCCGCTACGTCAAAGCCCGCCGCCGGGTCACGGTCGAGACCAAGCCCGAGCGCGACCGGATGACCGCCCGCGTCGTCATCGGGCTGAAGGACGGCCGTGAGATCAATGCCGAGGCCGATGTCGGCCAGCCGGCCACCGACCTGCACGGCCAGTGGGACCGGCTAACGGTCAAGTTCCTCACCCTCGCCGGGCCGGTGATCGGCGAGGCGCGGGCGCTGGAGGTGTTCGAGCGCGTCGCCACCCTGGACCGGGCCGACGATATCGCCGACCTGCTGGCCGCCGCGCGCTGACCGCGCCCGCCTATCCGTCGCCAAGCACGCTGCGGTCGATGTCGGCGAAGTCAGGGCGGCCGAGCAGCGCCAGCGCGATGTCGAGCTCCTCGGCGAAGACCGAGATCGCCCGGCGCACGCCCTGCTCGCCGGCTGCCGCCAGCCCCCAGAGGAAGGCGCGCCAGATCATGCAGGCGTCGGCCCCCAGCGCCTTCGCCTTGACGACATCGGTGCCCCGGCGCACGCCGCCGTCGAGCAGCACCTGCGCCCGGCCTGCCCCCGCCTTGGCAACCGCCTCGACCACCCCCGGCAAGGCGCCGACCGCCGAGGGCACGTGGTCGAGCTGGCGGCCGCCGTGGTTCGACACGATCACCGCTTCGGCGCCGAGATCGACCGCGCGTCGGGCGTCGTCGGGGTTGAGCACCCCCTTGACCACCACCGGACCGTCCCACCGCGCCGCGATCCGCTCGACCGCCCTCCAGTCCGCCCCGGCGTCGCACAGATTGGCGACATGGGCGGCGATGCTGGAGAAGTCGCCGGTCGGCGCATGGCCCTCGAAATTGCCGAAGCGCACCCCGTGGCGCAGGAAGTCCAGCAGCCAGGCCGGCCGCACCGCGACGTCGACCACCATGCGTGGGCCGGGCGTCAGCGGCACGGTGAAACCGTTGCGGATGTCGCGCTCGCGCCGGCCCTGAAGCGCCAGGTCGAGGGTGAGGCACAGCACCCGGTAGCCGTGATCGCGCGCCCGGTCGACCATGCCATGCATCAGCGCCTGGTCCTTGAGGAAATAGAGCTGGAACCAGCGCTCGCCGCCCGGGACATCGCGGGCGACCTCCTCGATCGAGGCCACCGAGTTGGTCGAAAGGCAGAACGGAATCCCCGCCGCCGCCTCCCGCGCCGCCCCCTGCTCGCCCCCCGGCCAGAAGAACCCGGCGAGTCCGGTCGGTGCCAGCACCAGCGGCGGCGCCGACGATCTGCGTCTCGGCCGACCGCTGCGCGACATCGACGGCGACGCGCGGCATCAGCCGCATTGCGGCGATGTCGGCTTCGTTGTCGCGCAGCGTCCGCTCGTCGCCGGCGCCGCCGTCGATGAAGTCGAAAACCGGCCGCGGCAGCCGGCGCCGGGCGAGCCGGCGCAAGTCCGCGATGGACGCGGCACGATCGACGGACGGCATCGGGTCTCTCCTCCCCGGACTCGACCGCAGCCTATCGATGCACCCGAAGATGATCAACGGCACCACCGATCGCGACCTTGATCAATGGACGCCAGCCATCGCAAGCTCTCCCCCAGCAAAGCGACGCGAGATCCCGGGCGGGCGCGGGGCATGGTGAGTGGCAGATGGAGCAGACACCGATACAGCAGACCGGCCCGCTGGCGGGTCTGCGGGTGGTCGAGTTCGGCCACTTCATCGCGGCCCCCTTCGCCACCCGGCTCATGGCCGATCTCGGCGCCGAGGTGATCAAGGTCGAGGGGCCCGAGGGCGACCCGGTCCGCGCCTGGGGGATGTAGCACTAGGGCAAGTCGGTCTGGTGGTCGGTGCACGGCCGCAACAAGAAATGCGTCACCCTGAACCTCAAGGCGCCGGAGGCGCGCGAGATCGCGCTCGGCCTTGCCGTCCAGGCGGACGCGGTCGTGGAGAACTTCCGCCCCGGCCTGATGGAGCGCTTCGGCCTCGGCCCCGACGCCATCGCCGCGGTCCGGCCGGGTTGCGTCCTCGCCCGCATTTCCGGCTATGGCCAGACCGGCCCGTACCGGATGATGCCCGCCTTCGGCATGATCGGCGAGGCCAAGGGCGGCATCCGCCACCTCACCGGCTACCCGAAGGAGATCACCGATCTGCCCCCGGTCCGCACCGGGGTGGCGCTGGCCGACTCCCTCGCCGGCCTCTACGCCGCCTTCGGGGTGCTGGCGGCGCTCTACGAGCGGCGCACACATCCGCCCGGCACTACAGAGCCCTCTGGGGTGCGGATCGTCGATGTTGCCCTCGCCGAGTCGGTGTTCAGCTTCCTCGATAGCATCGTCCCCGAATACGGCTTCTCCGGCGCAGTGCGCCAGCCGGCGGGCTCGTTCATCCCCACCGCGGCGCCGACCAACGCCTATCGCAGCCGCGACGGCGCCTGGGTGCTGATCGGCGCCAATTCCACCCCGCTCTTCGCCCGCTTGACCGAGGTCATGGGCCACCCGGAGCTGGCGGCAAACCCGGACCACGCCGACAACGAGCGCCGGGTCGCCAATGTCGCCGCGCTCGATGCCGAGATCACCGCCTGGACCGAGAACCCTCGCGGCCGACGAGATCTTCGCCCGGCTCGACGAGGCCGGCATCCCGTCGAGCAAGATCTACGACATCGCCGACATCGCCGCCGACCGGCAATACCAGGCCCACGAGGCGCTGCGCCAGGTGTTCGACCCCCTGTTCGGGCGCGACATGCTGCACCCCGTCCCGGTGCCGCGCTTCGACGACGGCGCCGCGGGGGACGATATCTTCTGGCCCGGCCCGGATGTCGGGGCGCATAATGGCGAGGTCTACTAGGGTCTCCTAGGCCCAGCCCCCGAGACCCTGGCGGAGCTGAAGGACAAGGGAGTGATCTGATGAGCCGGAACGACGTCCTCGAACATATCCACATCGCCCCGGCCGGAGGCGAGCCGATGCAGGAACTCGCCGAGGCACAGCTTTTCGCGGGACACGGCATCGAGGGCGACCGCTATCTCCTCGGCACCGGCACCTACACCCGCGATTCCGAGCCTGGCCGCCAGGTAACCCTGATCGAGATCGAAACCCTCGAGGCCATGGCCCGCGACCACGGGATCGACCTCGGTGTCCACGAGCACCGCCGCAACCTCACCGTACGCGGGGTGAAGCTCAACGATCTGGTCGGCTGCCGCTTCCGGGTCGGCGAGGTGGTGCTCGAGGCGACCCGCCTCACCGCCCCCGGCAAGCACCTAGAGGCAATCACCGGCAAGCCGCTCCGCGAGGTCCTGCGCAACCGCGGCGGAATCAACTGCCTCATCGTCGAGGGCGGCACCATCCGCCGGGGCGATCCCATCACGGTGCTGCAAGATGCCGACGATGACGATGCTGCCGAAGATTGACCCCGACCGCCTCTGGCGCCACCAGCGCGAGATGGACGGCATCGGCGCCACCACCGGCGGCGGCGTCCACCGCCTGGCTCTGGGCGAGGCCGACATCGAAGCCCACCGGCGGCTCGCCGACTGGGCGCTGGCCCGCGGCTGGCGCGTCGGCCTCGACGACATCGGCAACATGTTCCTGCGGCGCGAAGGCTCCGACCCGGCCCTGCCCGCGGTCGCGGCGGGCTCGCACACCGACAGCCAGCCAATGGGCGGGCGCTTCGACGGCATGTTCGGGGTTCTGGCGGCGCTTGAGGCGCTGGAGACCATCGACGACGCCGGGATCGAGACCCGCCACCCTCTGGAGGTCGCGGTGTGGAACAACGAGGAGGGTCCCCGCTTCACCCCTGCCTGCATGGGCTCGGCAACCTATGCCGGGGGGCAGCCGCTGGACAGGATGCGCGCCCAGACCGACGCCGACGGCACGCCCATGGGCGCCTGCGTCGACCGGCTCAAGGCCGCCCTGCCCGAGGCCGCGCACCGGCCCCTCGGCGCCCCCTTCGCCGCCTTCGTCGAGGCCCATATCGAGCAGGGCACGACGCTCGAGGAGAACGGCAAGATCATTGGCGTGGTCACCGGCATGCAGGGCTACCGCCGCTTCCGGGTCGAGGTGACCGGCGAGGACGCCCATTCCGGCACCACCCCGCGGGCGCGGCGCAAGGACGCCTTCGTCACCGCGACGCAGATGGCGGTGGCGCTGCACGGCGCCTTCCTCGACGAGGCCGACACCATGCGCTTCACCATCGGCCGGTTCGAGGTCGAGCCCGGCGGCATCTCGGTGGTGCCCGGCAAGGTGCGTTTCGTCATCGACATGCGCCACCCCTCGGCCGAGGCGCTGAAGACGGAAGGCGACCGGGTCGCCGCGATCTGCGCCGCCCATCGCGGCCCCTGCGAGGTCGCGGTCGACAACTACAGCAGCGCCGAGCCGATGGAATTCCCCGAGGCGATCCGCGCCCGCCTCGAAGCCGCGGCCGAAGCGCGCGGTTACCCGCAGATGCGCTGCTATTCCGGCGCCGGCCACGACGCCCGCCACATCGCCCGGCTGAACCCGGCGGGGATGATCTTCATCCCCTGCTGGCGCGGCATCAGCCACAACGAAACCGAGAGCGCCGAGAAGGACCACTGCGCCGCCGCCGCCCAGGTGATCGCCGATGTGCTGATCGAGCTGGACGGGCAATCGTGAGACCGACTCCAATCGCCTCTCCGGCGATCCACGCCGCAGACCCCCACCCCGGTCCCTCCCCCTTTCAGAGCAGGGCTATCGAATATGGGAGAGGGCGGCGACGAGGTAGTCGTCGCTCCACATGCATTTCCGGATGCGGTGGCCGATCGGTGTCTTCGGGGTGTCGATGAGTTGCAGGAGGTTGCGCGCCAGCCGATTGACCGGCGCGGCATTGGCGGGGGCATGGTCGGTGCGGGCGCGGCTCAGGTCCTCGCCGAGATGCAC
>Ga0049105_1000132_pt1 | contig 18464 bp, 7 predicted proteins | sample WorMetvaBAHAMAS1_FD_61260 | JGI IMG/M metagenome (GOLD analysis project Ga0049105, IMG submission 61260) | Worm MetaG Olavius vacuus BAHAMAS.1 | ecosystem: Host-associated > Annelida > Digestive system > Unclassified | place: Germany: Marburg | collected 2013-04-09
GAAATCCACAGACACAGTACGGATACAGTACGCATACAGTACGGATCCCTCGCGGATCGCGACGGATAGAGCATCCGCCGCGATCCGCAGCATCCGTGCGTAGGTGTGAAAGGGGTATTATTCTCCAGGGGGACGCTAACGGTTGAGCAGGCAGCGCCATCCATGTATCTGGCGCCTGCACTTTTCCGACGTACACAGCAGCATCTGCACGAGGAATAGGGCAGTATAATCCCAGACAACTGTGTTACATCCTACGTAGTTTAACATTCCCTAAATCATCACCATGCAGTCCGACTGAGGAACCGGATCTGATCCGCCTCCACGCCACGTCCGAGTCCGACACTTCGAAATGCCATCATGTCGGCATAAATTTCTTATACGGTCGTTTCGATCGCATTCATCCAACTGTGGCAGCGTGCAATTTCCCGCCCGCTGCAAACCGCAGCACCATCTGCCGTTGGCGCTCACTACGTACCTACTAATAACAGCCACATAACTCAACAAAACGTCGTGAACGAACGTGTGCATTACTCTAACGATGTGTACTGTATTGATTTTCATAACAGAAATTTGAACACAGGTAGAAAAGAAAATTCGACTCATGTCGTCATTGTGTTCTTCTCTGCGTGTAAGATAATAATAGTGCTTCCTAGTTTTACTTGAACACAAACTACAAACCGCTTCTTGATAAGCATAGTCGAGAGACGAGGTCTGCTATGTCTCTGCGTCTCGTTTCCAGCTGTAGCAACCGTCGTCCGTCGAAGGTCTGTTTTCCAACTTCCAGGAGTTGTCGCCACTGCATTCCACGCTACCGCTGCTCAAGTTCTATTGTGAATATTAAAATAAAATGTCCTGCGTTACTTGTCTGAATGGAATCCGCTGGCGTAGTTAAACCCGTATAATATGGAGTTATTCAATAAAACTGGACCGAAAATTGAGCATATGATTATGGTGTGTTCCATCACAAGTTCACAACTAAAGACCGAAAAGTTATTTCGACTACTTTGGTGTGGCACGAACTGGGTAGCCGGCGTGTCTGAGTCTGGCAGTAAATTAGAAGCTCTAGACATGGGAGAGGGGTTGTAAACGAATGTGTCTAGACCGAAGCACGCTAAATCTAGTGCGAGTGAGTGACTAATAAACGACGTCGTGGAGTGCTTGGCTCACGCAATATGATACGGCTGGAAGCCACAAGCAGGCACGCATGCAGATAGCAATAGAATCATTTGTCTTACAGGTTCTACCTACTGTTGCTAGTTAATCTACTCCATTAGCTTTCCCTTCCTATATACGTCTTCCAGGTCTGAGCAGCGCGCCGCCCTCCAGTGACTCATACTGTCCTTACGCAGTTACGCTCGTTATTTGAAAGTTGTCAAACAGATTACCCGGTTAATAAACAGCACTCGGTTTCCGCCGGCAGCGGTGTTAACTGCCTAGAATGTGCAATGGCGCTGTCGTAAGTGCAGGTTGCCAAGTGTAGTCGCGTACCGACAGTGCAGGTCATTCATTCACAGCGCACTGCAGCTGTCCGCAAAAGTCTGTTCCCAGGCAACGCTGATAGCAATCGTACAATGGCATCGCACTTGCCGACAGCACCGAGCAATACTGAACGACTTACAGCAGCGGCGCCATCTGGTGTAGCACATTCCCCCCTGGACGTTTCCCCGTGAACATTTTCCCAGGGTTATCAGCTATCACTATTTAAACGTCAAAAAACTTGATAACCCTATTCCTAACATCATCATCATCATCATCATCATCATCATCATTATCATCATCAATATTTTTAAAGTGGCCTAAATAATGAAGTTATTGCTAGGTCCACACAGGTGTAGAAAAATGCATCGTTTGTAGGTTAACTAACAATGTCGGGGTATGAGCGCGAGAACAGAAATGTCTTAAGGCGCTGTCTGAAGACCACTAACCGCAAATTAATCATTATCAAGTTTTCTTAACGTTTAAGTAGCAGGGTAAGCGTAGAGGGGAGAAATGGCCCTGATCGCCGTAGCTAATGCACGGTGAGCAGCTGACACTGATGAGAACAGCTGCTGATGATGATGACGATGAACGCCTAGTGCGTCACGGCTGCATGAACTCTTGACCCACGTCTACTCGTCTTGCAAGTAAACAACATGCTCCGGTTAGCGTCGTCTTTGTCCTAAATACAGTCAAAACTTCCTACCACGTGGCTTGTGTATCATACAGTGTATGTCTAGTCAAAATGTGTGTTGTAGATGTTTGTGATAACTTACCCGCTGAAGTATATTTTGGAAATTTGAACATTTAAAATGGTCCATAGACAATTTCGATTTTGCTGACTTTCTTGAACGTTTTGAAAAAAGTTCCAACATACAATGTGAATAATTCCTGGACCCGGATCCCGGTAACCGCCAAAGCTGAGTGATCGCTCATTGTCGTAATTGGCTCCTTTCCAACATTTCATTTAAAAATTCATCCGTAACTTTATGAGTAGTCATGAAAAGCAAGACAGAAAGACAAACGAGATCGAGTGAGTAACTTCGTTTGCATAGGCAAATATCGGATACATTCAAGTAATCGATGCAGTCAACCGTCGCTGGCTGTGGGTAGTGTGGACTGAAGGCCATAACTAGCGGGGTGTTTTGGGCGTTAGAACACTTCCGAGATAAAGTGTAAAAAATTGTCACGTAGAATTTGATAAGCAACTATACCCACGGTAACATACAGTGCATTAAGAAATCATCGCATAATAAGACGACATTGGTAGCCACCAGCCAAGCAAACGCACTTTTGGTGTATTTAGAGCCCAGGAAACGTGTCTCATGGTGACTGCAAATTGCAAATATCGTTCTTGCCCCGCTGAAGAACTAACGTACAGCGTTCCCCCAAATCCCTTTGCTGGATTTCAGGGGCCACTTCGCAGCGGGAGAAAGAGGTGGAAGGAAGAAAGGGAGGGAAAAGGAAAAGAAGGAAAGGTACAGAATGGATGGAAGAAAACACCCCCTCCCCCGAGATAACTTTGCGGTTACGGCCTTGCATAGACTAGCGAGGCAGGTGCGACCCGGGGGTTTGTGGTCATTCGCCAGTTCTCAGTGCATGTGTGGTCACGTGCTGGGCGGAGCTGCCGGTCACATCTCTGAGGTCAACTACGGTACGTCGTGCAGATGCCGCACTGGCGCGACCCCACCCTCGGCCATCGTACCATTGACAACAACGAGCAGGCCAGCTGTGCTCGTGAACTCATTCATTGAGCATCCAGCTAGCGTCAACCAATCAGCGACACTTGTGGCAGCATTCAAACCGTCCACCAAGACTACGACCTTACTATACAGTAGTTAATATTCATTGAGCAATAGGCGCCGTCCGTGGCTTCACCCGGCCATGAATTTGAAAACCGCTCGCAATCAATGTCACACTGTCACGATCTTTCGTTTGCCTAATTGCTACCTCTGCTGTTCCTCAACATCAGTGGAAAACACTCAAATTACATTTATTTATTTATTTTTTTTATAATGAAATCGTACATGAGTACACAGAATACAAAGAAAAATTAAAAAAAAAAAACAAATGAACAAGGAATTGAACTACGACACACACAACGATTCAATAATAAGATCAATGTCAGCAGCAACTAAAATAGAAAGCTCAGCCTGATGAGACTTGACACACAACAAATCATAGAAATCAAATTGCAAATCATTGCGGCATTACAGCCGGATTGAAAAGGCACATATGAAAATAAAACCAACACAGGTTGTACAGACAGCAGCATTAACTGCCTCGGCCAAAACGCGATAAAGAATAATGAAAAAATCTAGATAAAGCATGGATAATGAACTTAACATTGCTCTATCATTTACGTGAATTTGTTAGGCGATTACACGCAAACGTGTTGCTACTGAACGTCAATGACAGCAAATTGTAAACACGTGGAGTCAAAGTAACACGGGAAGCAAAAATACGAGTTCTTTTTGTTCACAGCTTACAAACAATGGAGCATGCAACTGGCTCACTGTTACTTCTAATACTCAAATGGCGATATTTTGAACATAACAGAATTACTTTAAATTCGGCTCGGTGTAACACGGTAAGTTTGTTAGCAATTACGCTGACAAATAAAATATAATGCGCTTAGCAACCAGCAATCGGTTAACGACTGCTGAGATCCTGAAACGCATTGCGTGCCTGCTATCACACGGCAGCAACGACTCAGGTGACACGGCAGTGTATTGATTAGCTTACCTGGCTATTGGTAACTCCTGATTGCCTTCGGCAGGTGTGAACTCGTCGAGTCGCCAACCAACGAAGAAGACAGAAAGACGTTACGCAACAAGCGAAAATTGCAGCACCTGTGTCGATGTGGTCGACAAACGCAGCTCTTCTTATCCGGCAACCGCTAACAGCTCGCCAGTGGTTTGGTTGTCGATCGCTCGCTCGCCCGTAGAGCAAGTGACCGTGGGAGACAAGCGAGGGTGAGCAATTGCTGAGCGAGGCGGGGCCCGCACGGGCAAGGCGCTCTCAAGGCAGGCACTCACCGACGCCGTGGCACTGGCGCAGCAGCTGTCGTTAAATGGATCGCTTAAAAACACGCGACGCCGACGCGTGTCCATTGTATGTCCACTTGCCAACTTTCAATACAGTCATTCGCAGAGCTTGGTCAATAAAGCTGTGATCATGGTAATTATTGTACGAATCATAACACTCAAGAGCAGCCGATATAAATCTCTCTCCGCTTGGTATATATGTCTAATCATAATCATTGAAAAGCTTTTTCCACCATACATTTTAGTTACGTAAGTTTTTACTCCGTTATTGTCACGCTGCCTCCGCCCGCCCCTATAGTAGGTGGAGAGCATTGTGTTTTCGGGTCGTCGCTCCGTCCGTCCGTCCGGCCGGTTTCCATCCGTCGTCCGTATGCCTACCCATTTCGCGTGACGTGATATCTCTGTACGAAATTGAAGGATTTCAATGAAACTTGTCACAAGTATTCATCATATGTGAGTGGCCATTGCTGAAAAGGCTTCTAAGGTCACAAGTCAAGGTCAAGATCAAACACTAAATGCACTTTTCCAGCAGAGGCATTCGGTTGCTTTTCGACGGTGTGGCGTCGAGGCTTTTCAGTGACCCGATAGCGCAACGCCGTCGTAGTTGCAATCGAAAGGTCTGGTTCGACTCTCGGTGGACACTGCTATTATAACAATCTTAGGCAAGTTGTTCACACTCTTGTGCTTCTGTCACCGAGGGATTACTTACTGCCTTAATCTACTAGTAGCCTGCCTAATAGGCCTACTTCACTAGCAGTCTAGCAGTAGTTTAGGGCCTACTTCTTGTCAACGGACCGAAAAAAAAACAGAACAAATTACAAAGATAATACTGGGTTGTTACGAGAACTTTGCATGTAAGAGAAAGAAGTTTGTATTCAATACGCCAGTATACATAGACACTTGACTGCAGAGATCAGCGACCCAGTTTACCCTGCCAGATTGGCAGTGTGTTATTACATCCGTGCCGCCATCTGGCGACTGCCAGTGAAGGACACCGTTTTTATCGCTCAAGGCTGTTACAGAGCGCGATTAGCCCATTCTCTGGCAATCTCAGAGTCACGATCTGTGTCAAAACTCAAAACGGCTAAAAGTATCGTCAGACTTTTTACGACACCTTGTACCAAACATGTCCACAACTATGGGATTCTCCATGGTTCTGTAGACTAGAACCACCTCCCTTAAATTCCAAAAGGAAAACGTACTGCACTCAGTGCACTGCAGTCCCAACTTGAAACTTATTGTTCTGATTAATCCTATTGCTTGTACAACTTTTCATGATGTTCGTTTTTGGCGCGGGTCGTAAGACCGCACTATTGCTAACAGCGGTTCTGTCTGTCCGACTGTCCGTCCGTCTGTATGTCACACTCGTGGTCCACGCCTAAGATACCGGTATCGAAACACATTTTGCACCACACGATAGAGCAATGCTTCTAGTTTTGTGAGGCCACGTTTCGTGTTCCTGATTTTATGGATTCATCCCGAATGCATGCGTTAAAGACAGGTACCACTGTCAAAAGCGCAAATTTGGCCAATAATCTGCAATAACTTGGAAAGTGTGAGAGATATTCGAATTTCAAGATCACCGGCTATAATGAACAACGACATTCAGTGGTGTTACAGTTGCTGCAAGATCCAGACGGTTACTGCAGACAAATGCTACACTCTATCGACTGTACTATGGTTAAGATAACTTCTAGACTAGTGACATTTAAGGCTCATTCTATAACCTGTGCTTATGGCATTTAACAAAATAGGAAGCTCAGCTACCGCAGATATAGCGCACATCTGAGGTCATTTCGCCTTTCAAAGGTTATTAAAGGTCATTGATTTGGACACCACTCGAAAGCCGTATACGACTTCCTATTAGCGAATAATATTAACATCCTATTTCGCACCATTTTTCAGTAACCGCCCAACAGCGGTCAAATTAAAGCCTTTCACGAGGGGGTGCCTATTGTTAATGCGCTCGTTCTCGGTAACCTCAGGGAATATCGCCATAGATATACTGATAAAAAACTAGATTCTTTGGACTATATTTCTTGCAGACGGTATATATGGGTCTAACGCATTTGGCCTCCAAAACTGCAGAATTGGTTGAATAACGTACAATAACATCCACTATGCAGTTCAAGGTCATTCAAGGTCACCGATTTCGGTGCCAATCGACAGCCCATATACAACTTCCTATTAGTGAAACATCGCTCTATCGCATAGTGGAAAATCCGTTTCGATATCTTGAACCGTTTAGGCGTGGATCACCAGTGTGACGTACAGAGACGGGTAGCCCGGATTCATCAACAGCGCATTCGCATTCTCACACACATGCGCGCGGACAGACAGACAAAATGTGACATTCGAGATCTCAGAGTCTTTGAAAACATCAGAATTTCACAGTCTCCGAGATCTCGAATGTCACATTTTGTGGATTATAAAGGTCATGAAATAAAAATTTTCAACCTGAAAGGTAAAAAGTTTAGAACGCTCCGAGACCCCTTTCAGTGGATTAGTGGAAAAAGGTACTGGGAAAGCTCAAAAGGAGTAGGACGGAGAGAGGTAAATGTCGAGAATGCGAGACGAGGTGCACTGCCTAGCTGAGCCAGTTCTGGCGATGCCATTGTATGCGACAAACTCAACGACTCTCGCACTGTTATGAGACATGAGACTCTTTCACAACACTGACAGACTGTATTTCACACGCAGTGAACAACACACCTTACAGTAAAATCCACCCACCTGCATCACCTGAAGAAAATCACACCTGAAAGGTACAGCTAGCAGTCGAACGATTTCTCTACCGAAAACAGCACACTCAGTTCGGTGTAAAAATAAACGAACAGCGTATAAAATCTATATCAGAAAAACAGCTTAAAAGTAACACAGATTGTACTGACATCCAACTTATTGATATTAGCTGCTTGTAAAGCCTACGTCCAGTTTTCCAGGATCAATATCAATCGTGTTCAGTGTTTCTACGATGCTCAAAATACAGTTTCGTATAGGCGTTTGTGGCGTAATAAATAAATAACAATTATTATTGTCGACAATCGACACCATGCAGCACTGCAGCCGAAGCTCACTTGGCACTACGTAAAACTGCAAACAGTGAAGGCTTTCAGCTACGCCACAGTACAAAACTAGTCAATAATAGGTACTAGTGTCCTCTGATATCTTCTGACATAAACAACTGGCTGCAAAGAGAGAATTAAACGTGGAAAGAATACCGAATATTACAAATGACTGAATTATCAACTAAAGTCGAAGATCAACGTCAGCAATGCGGTCCGACACAGTCCATGACATTTTTATCCCAGATACGTTATACGTATGGCACTTACCATAGTTCACAACAGCGTGCCTAGCCCACGGGGATGGGGCAAACTGCAGGGTTGGAGTTCTTGGGGGCAGCAGCAAGCCAATGCTCATCAGCTATAGTTTAAAGGCATGCTGTAAGCGCCGCAGCGGGGTTCTGGCAGAACTCCAGCTGCTGAAAGTTTGTTTTGCATTCTAATCGCTCCAGACAGCATCGACTAGGACTTGAAATTGTTATGCTGGTCTCTGATGATCCTCGTCTCCTAAGTCCGGCCAGCTGTAGATTTAACCAGTTAAATCAGAACATCTTCCTATTATGCAATTTCTCATCGTGGGGCACCATTTCTTCACCCGGACACCGAACGTTAGCACTTCTCATCAGATTTACGTGAAACTCCGGAGTCCGGGTCATTCTGGGACGATTGGAGACCAGGCAGCTGCCCCCTTCCTGTGGGTCGCTATTGTTCCTTCATGCTCTAGTCTACAGCACACACTAGTAAACAGACACACGCACACACAACGACGGACAGACATCTGCTGACAACAGACAACGAACGAGATGATAAAGTGGCAAGAAAATAGCGAGTTAAGAGCATCGAATATCGTCAACAAGTAACTCAGCTGTTGTTGCAATAGCCGACCATCAGCCTTACATTCTGTTAATTAACTCAATTTTAGTGAATTCTGCTGTCAACTAGCTGTCTAAGCAGATTATAATGTGAACTTCCGAGTACAACCAACAAAGCAGCATGCGCTTTCATAATGCGGTGATCTCCCGCGCATTCTCCGCAAACTTTGAAACAACCAAGGCCGTAACTAGAGGAATGTTTTGGGTGTTAAAACATCTTCCCAAATTACCCAAAACAGAATATCACACATAATTTAATAAGCGACTACACTGTAACATAACAGTACATTCAGAAACAACCACATTTGCTTCAATTTTTGGATTTCGTTTAACAAGAAATAGGACGACATATGCAGCCACCAGACACGTTCCCTGGGCTCTAAATACATCAAAAATGCGTTTGCGGCCGGGGCTCGTTCTCCCCGCTGTAAGAGCTAACAGTACTCCCCAAATCCCTTAACTGGATTTGAGGGGCCAATTCGAGTTCAAGATGGGAGAAGAGAGCGGAAAGGGAAAAGGGGAGAAGAAAAGGAAAGAAAGAAAAGGGACGGGAGAAAACGCCCACCTCCCAGCCCCAAAAATAATTTTCTGGTCTTGGGAAAAAACAAAAGTATAGAATGTTTAAGCTAACAGTCGGCGAAAACGGCTTTGCAGTGTAGCCAGCACAATACACGCACACACTGTCACAACGAGAGAAGTGACAGATGAAACGGTCGTGACTAAAGCAAAACGGTCGGCTGAGAAACTGTAAGCGACACAAAGCGAAGACTGGCAACATCACGTCGAGACGCAAAGTTATTTGTGCGAATAAATACATGTACCGCGTATGTAAGAACGGCCGCTGTGACAGCAACAAGTGACGACGAACAAACGACAGCAATAAAAACTGCACGGCACGTACACAGAACTACTGGCGTCACACTCGCCTCTCAGTCTGCGTTCAGATCTCTGAACCGCAGATTCAGCTGCTGACCAACGTGTTTCAACTTCTCAGTGTTGGGTAAGATTTGAAATAAACTGATTTGATTGAAATCGTCACTTAAAGGCATTTTTTAAATTCTGATTTTGATTTTAAATCATTCTTTAACAGCTAACTTTGATTCTGATTTCAAATCAAATATCGGGTGACTGACGAATTTAAATATTATGCAAACAAAAATTAAAATTGCCGAAAACCATAGCAGTTTAGCAGATGACAGAAAGCATGCACGACGATGGCAGTAGCTGCGCTGGGCTTACTGCTGACCTCTTGGCGACGTAGCCTCAGTGACAAAACACTTCTGATGTTTCAAGCAAACCAGTATGAATGCCAGTGACGGCTGACTAGCAATGAAACGTGTCATGACAGCAGGCCTATAACTGCACAATGATTTTGCGACTTTAATGATTTAGAAAATCATCATAATTATTTTCATTTCTTCGACAGTGATTTTGACTTTGATTGTAATCATTTTTTGTCAAACCACGATTGTGATTCCGATTCCAAATCTTCCTGAAGATGATTTTACCCAACACTGGTTCGACTTCCGGGATCGGGGCATTTCCTGGACGTTTCCCCCTCGAATACCCTCCCCCCCCGGCAACTACTACTAAGCTTAAACGTAAACTACTTCCTAGTGATATCAGGTTGGGGCTAGGAACAGGGTTAGCAAGCTTTTACGTTTTAACAGTGGTAGCCGGGGGGAATACCGGAGCGGGAAACGTCCAGGGAGGAGAAATGTCTTACATTCAAACTTCCAAACGGCACTGAACACAGCACAAGACAACTATTTACATCTGATTAACTCATTGGACCCTTCAACTCGGTACCTCAGTTCATCGGACAGAATAACTACCACCAGTGATATCGATGCTCAAGCAACAAGCTGTATTCTATCGGCCAACTGTACACAAAGTTCTACTCGACCAATTCATTCTACTGTACAAACACCAACAACAACCTGTGCATGGAGCATGCACGGTATACACCACTACACCTCACACGCACGTTACTGCTATGAGAACACAGTAGCCTACCAGTATCATACGTATTTTATCAAACAAAATACGGACATTACATTTTACATTTTATACACCACATAAAATAAATACTCTAATATCATAGAAAACTCTAAATAAGCCAACTTATTAACAGCATACTGAACGATGCTTTTCTTCAACAATTCTTTTTTATCATCACCCGTGAAGCACGGTGATAGGCCTAATAGTTTCGGTGGCATCTTTGTGTATGTCTGTGTGTCTGTCTGTCTGTATGTGACACAATAACTTTCAAAAGCCTCGACGTAGAAGGTTCATTTCTTTCGTCTGCGGGTACATCTTTAGTCATCGGGTCAAGGTCAATGTCAAGGTCACAGCAGCAAAAAAACGCGAAATTACCCATTCCCGCAACATAAACTTCAATCGACAATAACTCACGATCTACAGAAGATAAGTGCCGCGAAGTTTGCATGCAACATGGCGTTTTCGGCTATGGTGGATCGAATGGTGACCGCCATCTTTGTCACGTGACCGGAAATAAACGCATTCGCGGGTGGTGTGCCTTTATTATTGTTTAATTGCCATATTTTAATGTTTTCCCCACAGTGTATATCGACGAATTTGGCACTCGTTGCTGACAGACGGAATATGAAGAAATACCATATGATATGTATAGTTGAACCAATTATGCCACATAATGCTGGTGTATAAACGAGACGAAATGATTCAATTCCACAGTCTGAAAGCGTTCAGTGATCGAAGTATTAAGTTACGCATCATGCAGTAAAGACTGAAATTCGTGCAGTTTTGAACTCGTACGAGTAGTCATCTGCTCAGCTGAACCTTTGATCCCATCGATCAGCACTCGGTCTCACTCTCTGGTCCGACACGATAACAGTTTATATATAAAACGTTAAAAATATGTTCACAACATCATCTGGCGACGAGCTGTACAAAAATGTAGCATGTAGCGAGGTAAGAAATGATCTCAACTTGCAGTCCATATCAGTGACGAAACTCAACCAAATTCCACTGTGTATCAATAACAGAGTATATTATGTTGCAATAGAAAACATGTGCAGGAGAAATTAGGCACAGACAACGTACAATAAACCTCGTACAGAAATTCGAAATCAATCTGCAACACGTGTCTATAATCCTTCACAGCTAACATTCAGCACTGAAAATAGCACTCAAAACACAATACCAGTAGCTTCAATTAACAAAAGCAGTCTAATGTACATTATACAGCAATGTCAGCAACAAATAATATACAATTACAGACTTTTAAAAAATGCCAAATTTCATTAGCTAACAGCTGTGTTAATTGCTCGCATCGATAGTTAAAATCTCTGCATTAATCTGCAATCTCAGAGTTGATGAAAATCAATGAGATGCAAAACAGTCAACCAATAACACTGCATGCTGAGCAGAACACTGCATATCAGACACCGTGAAAAAGTGACCGTCGCTGCTGCATTTCATTACGTGGGCATTCAGCACAGCACAAATAGACTGCAAAAGCTGACGTCTAAATTCACCCTCTGATCATCTAACAGGATCGTGTCAACATGGGATTTATATACTGGACAAAAACCGCTACAAAATCTAGCTACACATTAGCGATCCCAATATAATCAGTGAACCAAATAAAGGCACCATCATCCAGACAGATATGCAATTTAGTGACTATGAACTAAGGCCAGTGACACACACTCCAGAAACTGGCTCCAGAAATCGGCGCCATAGGACCAAATTTGACGCCAGATTCCGGCGCCAGTTTTTCGTGACGATGTACGACTTCTAACGTCATTGACTGCCTACGGGACCCGAAGGCAGTCTATGACGTTAGAAGTCGTGTATCAGCACGAAAAACAGGCGCCGGAATATGGCGTCGAATTTATGGCGACGGTTCCTGGAGCGTGTGTCAGGGGCCTAAGTCTAGATGGCTACACACTACCGCACACGGAGCTTGCGAAATACTTTTCTTCCAGAACCTGTATTCAGCATAAACGTGAAGTGATATGACTATGTAGCAGCCTACCCTCTATGACCCACGAGGTGAAAGCCTAGTGCACTGACTGGAGATGTGATATGTGCGAGCTGCACTGCGAGTAAAAGTCTATTAGCTGGAGCACTGTGACATCAGACATCTTCACCACTTATTACAAGTTCTTATGTTTGTTATAAGATTAACAAAAACAAGAAGTCGAGAGCGAGAACAAAGTTTTGGCTGATAACAAAATACATCGGTGTTTAGCTTGTCTGTCTGAGCTGATTGACTACAACGCCACACGATGCAACAGAAAACACCAAACCAGCGCATCCGACTCCTCTGAACACTGCCAACAGCAGAGGATCTATACACACACAAACACTCGCTAGAATTCACTAATACGAGAACAAACAGTCCGTGCTAGTTGCAAGCAGCTATAATCTCCAATTCAGGGACGTAGCGAGGTATGGGTTTGGGGTGGCTTAAGCCCCAAATGAATAAATAAATCCCAAACAGAGTTTAGTCACCAAAGTTGTAGAATGGAATCACTTAATGGTCGGCGAAGCGTGATCATTAATAACGTTTTAACTTTTGTAGACGACATCGAAATTCGCCATCAATAAGAAAAGTAGATTTATTATTGCTCACTTTGTCAGAATTTTTTTACATACTATGATGTGAGAAGAGGGAGAAGGGGGGGGGGGGGAAAACGGTCTGGGGCTTATGCCCCCAAACTAGAACCTGAGCTACGTCACTGAGTCTCCAACAGAGCGTGCTAAATGCAGATGCTTCAGTTCGACAGTCGTCAACTACTGTTCATTAGTGGTCAACACGACCACATTTACTAGTCGTAGAAGTGTGGCTGAGGCATCGGTTGATGTAGTGACTTTGCTACAGGCGTCGACGTGTCGCTGATTCCCCGGCCACCGCCTACACCGACGCCGCTACTGGCGCCCCCTGTCGCCGAGCTGTCGTAGCCGTGGTAGGCGAAGTCGTGCAGAGGTCCGTATTGGTTGCCGGCGAACGACCGGTTCAGCGACCCGATCATCGGCCCGCGGTTCACCATCACGCCGCCGCCACCAGACGTGGTCGTGCCCATGCCTCCGCCAGCGCCAGACGACGACGGCAACGCCGTGTACCTGACGCCGGTCCCACCGTAGCCGTTAGGAACGTGACCAAGCGTCATGCCTCCATTCAACAGTGCCGGCGGGGTTGGGTGATGGTGGTGAGCCAGCCCCGGTGTATGGCAACGTCCAGCCGATATGGTAGCATACGACCGGTTGATGTTGGCCGTGGTGGCCGGTACCGGTGCGGCCATCGACGACCCGGGTCTAGCGACGTTGCCGTACGTCGGCGGCTGGTGCAGGCAGCGGGTGGCAGTGCCGCCGCCGGACACGGTCGGTGTGGGTGCCGTGCGGCGAGGTAGTGAGTCCACGTGGTGGGTGAAGGCGGTCAGTTCGACGTCCTCCACGTCGTGCAGGGTCCGATCATCGCCCGTCGAACTCTCACTCTCCTGCATGCCATGCCCGGCACCATCACGCCACGTTGGACTGCCGCACGACGAGCCGACACCTCCACCTCCACGACCTGACTTGGACCGGCGAGCGGTGCTTGACGGACTGCTGCCGCTACCTGTCTGCTGTCGCATGGCGAACTGGAACAGCACGGCGACGAGGATCGTAATTGTGCCGAAACACAGTCCAATGACCATGTACAGAACGAACTTCTCTTTGTTGTCTAACAGTCACAGTCACATAACATCATCTCAGTACAATAATGCCATATTCACTTCCTTATTAGTTTTATGCTTAGCTTTACGTACATATAACTTTACGATCGTTTATAGCTCAGCCGCCCGAGCTTATGACGCAGCTGATCAAAATCAGTCTCTCTGTGTGTCTATCTGTGTGTTAACCAGATGTGCCGTGTCCTAGAAGCTATTTTGCTTATGCCACGTTAATCTTCACGTTCTAATAATAATAAAATAATAATAATAATACAGTATCTGATCTCCATTTTTCGACATACATACATCCATGGCACGGATCTGTACTAACATTGGCGTGCTGTCTCGATGTAAAAAAATGTATTAACCTTGTTTGTCACTGCACTATTGTGCAAGTTTTGGGTGCTAAAACACTTCTAAATATTGTAACTGCTGCTGAAAAGCTATATTTTTCTCACAGTTTTATTGAACGTCTATACCTATCGAATGATGAAATGTTTGCCTTCTAATGAAGTTTGCAACACATAGATTGTTGCATTCAAAATCGTTCACAATGACGCGTGTCACCCTATACAAAACGGCAAATACGCTCGCGGAATTAAAAACGAGACAAAGTCCAACCGTTTGCAAACTGCCAAGTCCAAATCCAGTCGGCTAACGAAAACAACTGCCATTTGGAACGTTTTCTTGTGTTTTCCAGCTGAACCTCACCATACTGTGGTCTCTTCCTGTTATTCGTGTAACCTACACATGAGAGAAAACGTTTGTACTTACAGATACAGTACCGGTAACTGCTTTCGGTAAATAATACGACTGTATGAAAAGCTGAGCTCAGAGACAATAAACATGCAAGAGAGCGACATTAATGATATTACACTGAATTTTTGAATATTAAACAATAATCACCACTTAAATAAGTAGCATAAATAACTTAGATTCCAATATTTTTACAAGTGCACATAGGAGTGATGGCAACTGTTTCCAGTATGCAAAAATGAAACCAACACGAACAGAAGTAACTAACTTACATCATTACTAACAATGAAAAATTTACAAAAAAAACACAGTGATGGAGCACTCTTTGATAACTGTAGCTGTAACATAGGCTCTACCTATATAAGTAAGTAAGTAAGTACATTTGTAAGGCGCACTGCATCTAAAAGTAGGTCACTAGGCGCCGCGATCTTCAGCCAAACAAATGCGTTTTCAGTAACCGGCGAAACTCGGAAAGCGATAGTTCCAAGTCAGAGATGATGTGACTATATGACTAATTCCAGGTAATACTTCACACAGAAAACGCTAACTTTCCACTAATAACCATATATAACCACACCCAGAGGCCCACAGATCTGGAGGGGGGGGGATTTCCTCATTATCCTGCATCTTGTGTTCTCTATGTGGACAGTTGTGACCAGGAAGGCATGAATGCACTATATGGAGATGGGACCACTACGTACAGCATTTCAGACCGAGTCTCCCTTCTGAGAACGAAGAACGCTCAACTCACGTGGTGTGGACGTCGTAGGTATTTGTCGCCAGAGGGAGTCGACGCGTGTCGTCGGTACACCCCACGGGTACACAACTTGGTCATTATGGCCGTAGTTCTGATTTCCCCAGTAGTTCAGGGACTCAGTGGTTGTTGTGGCGGCAGTGGTCGTGGTAGTGGTGCTGGGATCAGTGATGACTGGCAGCAGGAAATGTGCAGTTACATCATCTCTGAACTCATTGTTTCCACACGGATCTGCCAGAGTATCGAGGTCATCGTCCGACTCAAGAGCTCTAAGAACTGCCCTCGGCACTGCAAACAGGACAACAAATGAACAGTTTCACAACATGCCCAAACTGTCACTGTATTACATCTTTAGCTTTGACCTTCAGTTCAGTTACGATGGTTCAAAACTCGTCACTTTTATCGAGAAGACACAAGTGTATAAGTGTATAGGTTCCATTCAACCTCTTTCTGTATATCAATAAGGTTCGTAAGTTTTCATCAAAGTCAAATTATATTCATCATACTGATTCTTCATCCACTGATACCCGTTTTCGGATTTGTGATGATTCGACGCCGATTAGAATCTGAGCAAACACTAATCAAACTCGATCACACTTCAGTGACACACTTCATGACTGGTAATAGAGATACAATTTGACTTATACAGTAATACAACTTCACTGGACAAAAAGCAAAGTGAGAACCGTTTCACATAAAATTCATTAATAAAATTAGTTTTGCAGCGACAAGATACTCTTCATGCACGACGAACCCGTCGACAAAGCATGCACTTAACACCACTCAGCAAGACTAATACAGCAATGAGAATTACGCTCGGGTACAGTGGCACACCATAGGCAAGGGCCGAGTAAACAATCACCTCTCCTAGTCCCCTTAACACTTGCTTTTATATTGACAACAATAATAACGAAACATACTGATGTATGCAGACTGTAGGTAATGACTGCCCAGTCTATAGTCCCTTGTCTTCCACCTGTCGGAAGCGTAACGTCATTACTGGATGCACACAAGCTGTTGCAATCGGTGACACAGTTCCCATTTTCGTTTGGAAATTTTCCAGTTTCGTTTTCCGCGCAATTACACTGGAATTATAGCTGTTAGTTCTGCCGCCTCGAACCTTCCACCCTGATAACTAGCCAGCTGAGGGACATAGGGAAGGCTGGTTGTAGATAAATGTGTTTGTTATAAAGGGCTGGCAGATTCCTAATGATACTAACCACACGTGTGCAGAATGGCTAGGAACTTGGTGGCGCTGGCGGCGCAGCGGTTGCCAAATACAGCCGTGCTAGCGTCAATACTACATCGTCGACGTCCGTCACATTGATGCATAACGGTGTGTAGTTCGCAGCTCAGTTGACAACCTGGCGGTAGCACACACATACACAGACACTTCGCCGTTATACTCTCACTCTCTAACTGCTTTTGTTCAGATTCGGGAGGGGGGGTCAGCTTCAGTTTTATAAATTTCAATTACCTCAATTTTTTCCGCGCTCGGACTAGCGACGAAATAGCAGTCTGTCTTGTCTGTCTGTCCGTCCGTCTGTCAAACGCATGGATTGTGACAAAACGGAAGAAAGATCTGTCCATATTTTATACCATACAAAAGATCATTTAGCCTAGTTTTCTGAGAAAAAGAATGGTTAGTGGGGGCCGACCCCTTCTACCTGAAATTTTGGGTCGAGCTGACCCCAGAACGAAATCGCCGATTTTCAGTCGATATTCGCTCGTAGCGCCTCAGCGGTAACACCCAGCAAAAAAAAGTTCAATTAACACTAACACTCCACTACGCGCTTTCCAATGAGCCTAAGACGAACATCGTACGTTGCCCCTGAACCCCTTAAGGGGGCTCAAAAATGCAAAACGGCCGTTTTCCATCCAAAATCGCACTTTGCTTCAAGAAAGTCTGCTACGAAGTTTCTTTGTGTGAAAACTTTCAGCGGCAAAGTTGTAAGGCATTCATTGGCCTATCTATCCGTGCGAAAATGATTGGTGAGGGACGTCCTTCTATGTGAAAATTTGGCGGATAATGACCCACCCCCTTGCAAAACGCCGATTTTCAGTCTCCTTTCGCTCGTAGCGCCTTAGCCGTAACACCTAGCAAAAAGTTCAATTAACACTAATAAGTCCACTACGTGCTTTCCAATGAGCCTAAGATGAATAGTATACGTTGACCCTAAGCCCCCCAAAGTAGGCTCGAAAACGCAGTGTCGAAAATTTAAACAATAATCTCTGATAACTTCAAAACGGTACGAGATAGGATGTCCGTTACTATTAATCACTATTAGGAAGTTCGATATGGTCTTTCGATTGGTACCGACATCAGTGACATTAAATGACCTTGAACGGCGTGATAGTCGTTATCATGCTTTACTTCACTGAATTCGATAGCTTTGCAGGCCTATTACGTCACAATGTTTGTAAAGTTAGACCTATATTGTCTGCAGAATATCGTCTTCCACTTTTGGCCAAAACTGACCCACCCTGCAGCGCAGTCTCTCTGCGATAGCGGAGCTACTTGTTAGTTTCGCTGTCGTGCGCTAGACTAAGATACTTTGTTAGTTTTTGAGCGCGCGTTAAATACCGTAGGTGCATACGGTATCCTATCACAATAGAATTCTCACTATTATAAAGCGGCTCTTACATGTGAAATAAAACTGAAATAAAACTGAAATAAAAACAAAATTTGTTTCAGGTTTGTTTCAGACGAGATTGTTTTATTTCAGTTTTATTTCAGCGCCTCTTACATGTGAAACAAAACGCTGAAACAAATCGAAAGTAGGCGGCGCTTCTGC
>Ga0049105_1000133_pt1 | contig 18456 bp, 8 predicted proteins | sample WorMetvaBAHAMAS1_FD_61260 | JGI IMG/M metagenome (GOLD analysis project Ga0049105, IMG submission 61260) | Worm MetaG Olavius vacuus BAHAMAS.1 | ecosystem: Host-associated > Annelida > Digestive system > Unclassified | place: Germany: Marburg | collected 2013-04-09
GACGTGAAGCCCCAAATCCAATCGAACGGCGTCACGAAAAGCTCGAAGCCACGTGCGAAATCCCAGTAACTCAGAACGTCGGCTAGCATCAAGTGCCAAGACAGTAAGAGGATAGGGTTCTGCCTTTTATACCAAGTCGAATTTTACTGCACAGTAGATTTTGCGTGGGCGCGGGACGGCAGGGAGTTAAAAGTTATGGAAGTGGAAATTTATTATGGGTGTAATTAAAATTGCAAATTTGCGTAGATCTGCAATAACATTTGAGGTTAAGAAAATAAGAGGTTAAAATAATTTTAACGTGTTTTAATGGTATAAAAATTATAATAAAAATATTAAAACGAAATATAAGAAGATATTGTAGAAACAATGTCGCAGAATGGTATGGATGGACCGGAAACTAATACATAAGTAAATGCGAGTTGAAAACGGTAAGTATATTGATTGAGTAAATGGAAAATGTATAATTTGATTGGAAATGGATGTGGAATTGAAATATTGGAATGGAAAATTATATGGAAATGAATGGATTGGGTGAACTGAAAATACGTTGGAAATGAATGGAGTTGTGGTATAGAAATGTGTTGAAAAATATTTAATTGAAAAGGGGAAATGAGTTAGAGTTGGGAAGAGATGAAATATATGAAATGGATATAATTTAAGGGAAAGGGAATATAACAAACGTGCGCTGGTAAAATTCGACCGTTCTATACATACATCTGACTGAAAAATGTACATACTGTAGTGAATGACTGTTGTGTGTATTAATCGTAGCGTAGCGCTGCTGGTTTTCGCAGATTTTTGTCACTGCATTAAAATTATTAATGGCGTTAATTTGTTCAATCACGATTAATTCCTTAAGTAATGCTTTAACGCGTTCGTTAACGCGTTAATTCGTCAGCCGTAATTATAACCAATATAAGCCTACTGATGAATATCGAGACACTCTAACACACAACGTGCATAAGAAAGATAGTTTTCAACGTTTAGTGCTGGAAAAGCGACGCCGTGGACACAGCTCTAGTTCGACATGATGCCCACAGTTCAGTGTGATTAGCTCCATACAAGTACTCCTATAGACCCATCGCAGCAATGTTCGTTATTCCATTAGGCCGTCTATGATCTCGTTGCGTTGGCAGTGCGTAGGGCGATAATGCTCGTTCGAAGTATCCGTGTTCGCGTTTCTACGACTGTAAGAATGGGAACGATATCAACCAGGCTTATATAGGCGCTACTCGCTCTGGACTCGAACTCAATGCACTTTTCCCATAAGCTGGAAAGTGGGCCTATATCGCGCGATCGTTTAATTTCTGCATTATGTTTGTTGCAATGTGGTGAGGGCGATATCAGTAGCATTGACAGAGTATTTGGTGAGGCGCAGTTTTGTATTTTATCTTTCAGATTGTACCATGCTCTTGCTCCAAATATCTACTCACAGAGCGAAAAATAGCGGCAGGTGTTCCTTTGTTCAGGGGTATCGGGCTCACAGCCGTAAACGGTTGGCTTTGTCGGTGGATCGGCAGATTTACTGCGCTGTTCTGCATTCTGAAGTCTGAACCAGGTAAAATCTCGCGATGATTTTGTCAATTTGACAGCACCATAAACATTGTCACGACGACGACGACGACGACGACGACGATGATGATGATTATTATTACCGACCACCCGCGAAGAGGCGTTGTATATAATTTTTGTTCTGTCTGTTTGTTTGTTTGTCTGTACGTCTGTCAGACGATACATGTATCTTTCGAAAGCCTTGACATAGGAAGTTCATATTCGCACATCCGGTATATCTCGAGAGAATGCGGGTCAAGTTCGTATATATACTGTAGGTCATCGGGTCAAAGTCCCTATTCCGGCAATCTAAAATTTGATCGGCAATAACTCCGGTTTTATAAAACATAGAGCCATGAGGTTTGCGTGCAACATGCGGTTTTCGACAATGGTGGATCGAATGGTGTGACAGCCATCTTGTTACGTGACCGGAAGTGACTACGCGTAACTAAATGCACGCATTTGCGGTTGGTCGGCCTTAGATCGAAGGCAATATTGTTATTATTATATCCAATCCTTTAGGTATGATTAGCCTGCCTCGCATATAGGGTAGACTTTCCTACCCGCATATTGTAAGCTCTCTATGTAAAATTCACACCTTACTGCAGGAAGGAAACATTTTATATCTTACGCACATAACAGTTCTCACGGGCAGCGCATAAACGCTGCCATGCACAAATCGATAGGAAAAGCGAAAATTCGGCCCCTGCAAAATCGTATCACCTGAAAATTTAGTTTTAAAAATTTGCTCACGTGATTGTGTTGGGAGCTCCACAAAATTTTTGTTTCAAACGGTTTAAAATGGCATGTCGATGACAAGGTCTAAATCGAAATATGGCGGCCGTTTGTTTTCAGCCGTGCATGGATTGAGATATCTCATTGAAATTTGGTACGCATATAGCATATAGATTTCCACCTTTCGACCTTCTTAAACGAGTGCGGCCATCACTAAACCCCAAGCTGGAAGTAGATTTGACGGCCATCTTGAAAAAATCCATATGACGTCATAACTCCACCTATAGGGAGGTTGGTTCGATTCTGATGAAATTTGGTAGGCCGATGCAATTAACATACCGATGGCGATAAGTAGGTCAAAATCTAAATCGGAAGTAGTAATATCTAAGCCGTGGATCCAGATATCTCGTCGAAGTTTGGTCATAACTCTGCCGCACGTGGACCGATTCTAATAGCGACCCATCTTCGATCACATATAAGCGCTTCATGCGGTCACGGATTATGGAGGACACCGTCGAACCCTCTGAGAAATTAATCTCAAAGCATGTGGAGCGATAATCCTTACAAAATTATCCCATATGCACGGAGATTTGAAGGCAGGCCATTCCGGTAACGGTTGAGGAACGTTGAGTGCGTTAGAGCATTACGGCAAAACCTGCAGGACAAGGCAGGCAGGGCGATAATGCACAAGCGAGTTGCTGCATCAAGAGTCAGCCTCATTCACGATCTGTTACAGCTTTACGCTACATTACTCTCATCGCAGCACCCGCAACTGCACGATGCCGCGCGTAACAGCCTCGACTGCAGATGGTGCCAAATATTCTATAAGGTCACCTCAGCAGCTGTCTCAGACAAAGGGTTATTAACCAGGTTGCCCGCCAATGATAGAACGATCGAGACTGAGACGTTCCAAAGCATATCTCGAGACCGTCGATCTCGAGACTGATAAGTTCAAGACCGAGACTTCATATCCGTCTGTCATCATCATCATCCACGAATTTCATGGCGACACAAGTCTCAAACAAAACTTCAGGGCCGCAGAAGTGCATGCTGACAGTCGCATTCGTAGTTCGGAAAACCCGGTGTCTGCATGTTAGGTCATTCTGATCTGGTGCAACTACATGTAGCCGACAATCTCCATGCGCAGCAAACACGCACTGTCTAACAACGTGTCCCGTGTGCTCGGGTCCCTTCATTACTCTATCAAATGCAAAAACTCATTTACGAAGCGTCAGACGTGTGATTTTTGTCACCGAAATACTGTAATGCTCACTCATCGGCGGCTCACTATTGGCGAAAGAGTGTGTCTCGTGAGCTAGACACCAACGGGCAATAGCCCATGCGCTTAGTGTCGAAAGTTGCGAATTTCAGTCTTACACCTTAACTTTGGAGTTAGAATACTAATAATAAGAAATTTAAAAAATGCATTCTGTGAAGTACTGTGGCGTATCGTCTGAAAAAGTTATTATAACGCAGATTCTATAAACCGATAAATTACGCGATTATTCGTTTTCACTGGGAAGGAAGGCTATTAGTGCAGGTGCAAGGAGCACTGGATGGCAACCTATACGTAGTGAAATGTACTCGACACGCGATGTAATACGGTACTGATGAAGTTTATATCGTCGTCGTATCGCCAAGCAACGAGGAGTGAGACGCAAAGGCGGACGGATGGATGGACGGATGGACGAACTTAGAGCGTGCAAACAGCTGCAGGCGCATTGTGCGCGACCACGCGAAAAAATCTGTTGTGCTGTCGCATCGGCGCAGAGACGCAATGGTGATCGGCGCCTGTGTAGGACATAGAACGACTTGGTTACGGAATATTCGTAGTCGCCGAGGAATGTTTTTACAGTGCGTCCGCATTGCTCGCAATGCCGACCGCTGTACTAGCTAGACCATTTCTGTCTGTTTGTCAGTCGGTCATTCCGTCACGTTCCGGTATTGTGTCCAGACGAATGAAGATACGATCGTGCGGTTTTCAGTATCTGGTAGGACAATCCCTCTAGTTTCTGGAGAGGTAAAGTTTATCCGGATATTCGCAGGGGATCACCTCCAGCGAGGGCGTTAAAGTGAAGCGACCCACTGTCGCTAGCGAAAATTTGACATATAATCAGCCATAACTTGGAAACGGTGCAAGATAGGAGGTAAGTCTGTATTAATCACTAATAGGAAGTCGCATATGACTTTCGATTGATACCAAAATCGGTGACCTTGAACGACCTTGAACGGCGTAATGGCCATTATTTTGCGTTATTCGCCGAATTCGGTAGCTTTCGTGGCCAATTACGTAAAAGTGGTTGATTAGCCATCAACAGATTTTTCCCAAGAAATGTCATAAAGTACACCAACTAAGCACGACGTACGCGCTGTGCTCTTCGCGGTAGCGGAGCTTCTTGTTTCTTGATCGTGTCGGGTTAGCTGATCCGTACGTCGTGACTGGTATCATTGTCAATTGCTCAGTCATCGAGCATCGTTGCATCGCTCTGTGACTACCAACAGCTGACAGTACGTCATATATTGTAACTCACATAATCCACCAGTCAACTGAACCTGATTTGTGCGCTCCGGGACCTGTAATCTATCACTCACTACTAGCCTATTGCTTTTTATATGTGCATGCACACCTATACAGTAATCAATCAGTAATTAATTTCTGTAAATGTTATCAAATTATTGCAGTAATAACACAGTCTGACAATGAAGATAGTGATATAGTTCTTGGAATTTGATTGCTTTGAACACGTGTGATCCGTGACCCATGTAATGCATCCAGATGTCTTGATCCACTGAACCTATAGTCAGCTCTGTGACGATCACGACAACTGGTTTCATGTTCTTTAGATCACACTTCCAATTAGCGCAGTGTAAGCAAGTGATTTTTTAGTTATTCGAAAACGAAATTGGTTCGAATTTTCGGAACACTGCAGTGATAACTGTGAGCCTAACTATAACAAAACTGATGTCAAAAAACTACAATAAGATTGATCGTTATTGCTGAACTAAATATGACACATGAGATCAGTTATTCGTGCACACGTACAGTACTGTTGCTTTCAGAAGAAAACTTGCGAGCATCAGATGCAGCGCAGTCAGAATTATGATATTAAAATGTGAACGTATTGTTATAATACTGTGTGTACAGTAGACAGTTACTATTGGCCTGTTGTTTTATCCTCTGTGCAGTAGATGTCACGGTTGTCATGTCATCGTTGTAAATGTTATTATAAAATCCTGTTCTGCTTCCTATGATTGGCCACAACGACTGCGTCTGCTCGGAGCTGGCGGGTGAGTGCAGTGCATGTGATTGATCCATCTAATACGAGGACGATTAGGTTGAAGTTTGCGTGACTGGTCTGCAGGTGTAGGAACTTCTTAGACCTGAAACCACTGGCCAGTGACGTATGCATGACGTATGACGGTGAAGCAAACAGGACACGTGCCCTCAGACCTAGACGCCACTTGAAATGGGTGGGGGGGCGCCACTAAACAGTTTAATTAAACCGTTAGCTAACCGTTTCGCATTTTATAACTTCCCCTAAGAATGACGATCTTATCTGCAGCAAGCTTTCTGTAAAACATCTTTGAGCAAGTCAAAACTAACTTGAGAGCCTCCATTACATGACAGTCAAGGCAAACTTTATGATCTTGCTCTGCTGAGAGCTTGAGAAGAAACGAAAAAAAAACTTACATTCGGCACGCCATATATCAGTTTTTGTAAGTGAAAGTAAGGAAGATGAAATTGAATGTAGTGAGTTTGTTCTCCAGCTGATGTTATAGTGAGTTATCTAAAACATAAGCGTCTAGTATATGGACAGGGCCGCACTTTGAATGCTTGCCATTTGCGCTATTTTCCTCAGTTAACCAATGCCTGGGGCAGAAACCGAGATGAGGTCCGTCGGAGTCAGTGTTTGCAGCAGCAGCTATAGAAGGTCTGGGGAGCACTCTTAAGCTCCTCTCTGGATGCCAAAATACTTCTAATCTAATCTAATCTAAAGTACATTTGTAAAGCGCATAAAATCGCAAGCGAATCGGTAGCGCTATGATGGCGCTGAAACCGACTAGGTAGTGTATGCTGACATGAACAGTTAATGTAACTTCATGCAAGGTGGTTTTGCCTTGCGTGTCCAAGATGGCTTTCCCGCAAGGCTAAACAGTTCAAATAAAGCGCCAAAACGTCTCAGCACGGTGATGCCATGAAGCCACGCGGGTCTTAACGGCTGATGGCGGCGGCGGCTGCTGCTGCACTGTGGCCGGTCGGGTCGGTGCAGCGGCCTCTGCAGCCGTCCGTCAATGATCTTCTCTAGTAAACCTCATCACGAGCCATTTCGACTCGCCGTCGACCAAGGCATCACCGCCTCGAGCCAGGCCATCTTCAGTGTTCTGCTAATAAGGAGCGGCCTTCGGATCATTAGACGTGGCTGGCTCAGCGCTCTACTGCACTATAGAAACAGACTTTCAGCTGCGTCTCATCCGGTAAGTCTTCAAATCACTCATATAGCCGCTGCGTCGCACCGTTGACCATGACTAATGGTTCGTTATTTTAAAATCATATTTTGAAATCGAGTAAGTAAGCTTAATTAAATAAAATTTAAATGTTTAGTCCTTTTACCAAAAATTAACTTTGAAACACAATAGGCCAGCCACTAATACGATTTCATATAACGAAAACAACACTGGTCGTTATTGTTCAGCTGCAGCTTAATTACTTCATTAATTTTGTACTAAAAATCTTGTTAGGAACACCATTTAATTATTTTTTTTTGGAAAACCGACTGTGAGTTGGAATTTTATAAACACTTCGAAACAAGACACTCGGAGCGCGCTGACCTCCACCAAGGCGGATACGGTCCGGATCCGAATTCGGTCCCGATCGGGAACCACATGAATTCCAAAATTTAATGGGATCGATCCCTCGTCCAAAGATACATCTCTGGTAAAATGTTCACGAAGATCCGCTCAGTTGACGTGAAGTTGCTAGCAGACAAACAGACAAATGCCGCGTATTACACAACCGCTCTGGCGGATTTTATTAAGATTCAAAGCAGAAATTATTCGACACTAGCGAAAAAAAATCGATCGTAGTAAATATTATAAGCAAACTGAAGCAATACGGGGTACCTAATTTCGACACTGCTTACGGCGGCATGGCCTTCAGTTTTGGGTTAGTCTCGATCAAGGACGTTGCTCTAAGTAATGAGATGAACAGGTCAATTTGTTTGTGTAACTGTAATAAGCCATCCAAGAGTGCTAGGCGCAACGAGTTCGTGAGCTGCTGATGTGATATGTGATAGCCCCGTCTTCGTGGTCTCGCAAGCTGCATGGCGTCAAGCTGAAACTATAGGCGTGAAGCCGCTGTACGAGCCCATGTCGCTCGGGCAGGACCTCAACTTTTAAGCTGTGGTTATAACTGAAATAAAACTGAAACAAAATTGAAACAAAACAAACGCAAAACAATGTTTTGTTTCAGTGAAATTGTTTTGTTTCAGTTTTGTTTCAGTTTTATTTCAGATGTAACCACTGTTTAAATCATGGGATAATAATGATGGAAGTGAATGGCACTGTCGACAATGCTCAACTGATTTGCATCGAATTCTTTCTCAGTTGAAAGAACTAAAATTGTACACCTTAACATTTTTTTTACATTTTCCTTAATCTTATATTTTATGTATATAAATAAAAAATGTTTAGTGTTATGTAAATATAATCCTTTAATAATTATCATTATTTTTTATCGATGATATGAGACAGTGACACAGAAAACGGATTATACAAAACAAAATGACTGGATAGTATTATGTAGGTATACTCATTTTTCTCGTTTTAGTACATTAACATAATACAAACTGTGAAATGCGAGTACTGTGAATCTGCATAACTGTGGTTTTAAAATGTTGACAGAGTGTGTCGGTCGATTGGGTTACGATGGGTTTTTTAAAATTCCAATTCGCTCCAATTTCCGTGCACCAATTCTATTCCCATTCCAGACGGTTCCCGTTCCAGTTGCTGCTCACTTTAATTCCTATTCTGTCGACTTTCTAAATAAATTCCCATTCTCTCGCGTGAAAATTCCCGCATCTCATAACTCGTAATTTAAACGACAGACCTAATCAAATACGATACATGAATGCGCAAACTGCACATCACACCGCACCGTCTGTAAACGCGGTATGACGGTCTGTGAAATACTGTTTACTGCACAGTTTCAGGCCCGGCCAGTTGGCCACACGGCAATGACAGTGTCAAGTCTCGTGGTCACTTCAATCATATTGCCGTGCAGACACAGCATCATCATCATCATCATCATCCACGAATTTCATCGCGACGCAAGTCTTGAAACAAAACTTCAGCACACAATTTATAAAATGGGTACAGCAGGGGGAAATTTCGGCATGTCATAGGGAATTTCGTCCTGGTGAGAAATTCAAGGGTGACACGGATAGGCCATTAAGCCTATTTCGTACTTACGTCGAACTGTGAACTAACCCAACAAAACTGTTCTGGATTTTTTTTACATAAAACTGATGGAATTCGGTCACATTTTTGGAAGGGGAAACTGGATTATTGAAAATCGGAAATCAGGAGAAGGGAAAAAGAACGAGAAAGGTTAAGAACCCCGGTTTAGACAGAGGGAGAGAGGGGGAGAGGAAGAAGGCGAGGGATAGAGAGATGTGTTTATTCTCTAGGACTCCTCTAGCCGTACACGCCTTCACTGAGCGCGTTCAAGTAGCTGGATTGCAGAGCTCTGCGCGCTAATAATACATTTTCGGAAACCGCGTGTAGCCCAAAATAGCCCGTATTAACTTACTCTACAGTCTACGTGTTCATGTACACTCTAGTCTACACAGACTCCGTGATTCATACTGAAACTGTTGTGTTGTGTGAGAATTCTGCGGGGGAAATCGATCTCGAATTTCCATTCCCGATGCAGATGTATCGTGTACATGTAGATAGCACGACGGGTTAAATAAAGAAAAATGGATCCACGTACTACTCGAAGTGACCGCTAAAGGGTTAATCTATGGAACACCCAAAACCACAATTCAGGCCGCCCGACTTTAGTCGATAAGGCCTTAAGTTTTACCCATGAACTTTCTTTTCTTTTCTTTTTATCAATCCACCGTGTTCAGCAGCCGCGCAGTGGATGGCCATCAAATGTATTTCGGAGGTTCGGTCGTAGGTAGAGCTTCAACAATTGGTATAGAGATCTCGCCTATCCCTCACCTAATTTTTACAGGGGTCAAAAAGTGCGACATTTGTCGTCGTTTTCAACATCAGTCAATTTCGAGCTGCTCGCGTTTGAAAATGCAGCAAGATATCCGAATGCTCAAACAAACTTCTTGTGTAGAAATGATCGCCCTATGTCCTCGCCAAGTTTGGTAAAGTTGGGTCCACGCAACCCTTGAGAAACGTTTGACGGCCGTGCCCTACCCCGAAAATTGCACGGCGAAAACGTGCTAAATCGTCAATAACTCAATGGTGGATTATTCGATTTCGCTCAAATTTTGTACAGAGTTTAATCGCATGACACTCGAAGTGCTTTAAAAGTTCAAGATCAAGAAGTCAAAGGTTAAGGTCATTGCATGACATAACGTGTGCAAAAATTCGCCAAATTATTTATAATTTAGCCAGGGTTGCTCGATTTCGCTGAAATTTCGTACAGATTATGATCACGTGACGCTCGATGTCCCACGAGCTTTCAAAGTCAATGGGTCAAAGATCAAGGTCACAGCGTGACATAACGTATCAGCATCAGAAAACGCTATAATTCAGTCACGGATAAGTTGTCGAAGGTCAAACTTGGTTAAAAATTATCCCAGAGCCGAGCTCAACACGTAACGCAATGTTTAAGGTCATAAGGTCAAACATTAAAATCGCAATAACTCCACCGCGGATTGCTCGATTGCGTTCAAATTTGGTACAGAGTTTCATCGCATCACAGGCGATACGCTGCAAATGTTCAAGGTCAAAGGTGAAAGGTCAAGATCACAGCGTAAAGTAGGGTATCAGCAGCAAAAACACTATAATACGGCAATAAAGGATACGTTCAGCGACTTAAAACTTGGCATGGCGTCGTAATTTAAGCGGGAAAGGGCTGGCGTTGCTCGGGCGGCCTCATGTTACAATGCATTCGCAATTGCCACGCCATTGTAGTATAATTTTTTGACCACCCCCAAAACGGCATGGTATATAATTGCGGTCGAAGTGTCTGTCTGTCTGTTTGTCAGATGATAACTTTTGAAAACTTTGACGTAGGAAGTTCATATTTCAAGAATACGGGATATCTTCAGGGAATACGCGTCAAGCTCGTATATGAAGGTTATCTGGTCAAGGTCAAGGTCACAAGAGGAAACCATGTGGTTTGCGTGTACATAGAGTTTACGGCTGTAACGGATCGAATGGTGTGACCGTCATGTTTGTCACGTGACCGGAAATAACCACACGTAATAAATGCACGCATTCGCGAATGGTCGGCCTTAGATTAGAAGTCAATCTTGTGTTAAATATATTTGTGCTGAATGATGGAAATTCCTGTTGCAGAAATTTCTACATATTCATGCGAAAATTCGAGTAGACCTTGTCGAGTCCAGTCACTATTTCTGGATTTATATTATTGATGCGTTCAGTTTTGTAATATTTACCAGAGCTTTCATTAAACATGACATATTGCGGGATCTGCTGAACAGTGTGGCTGGTGTTGTTCTCGCTATGCAAGTTTCGTTTCGATAAACGATCACACTGCAGTCAGATGCGCTAAATTACAGAGCCCTCTCATAAAAGGCACTATTATGCATTGCACTTCGTCTGTCCGTCTGTCTCTCTATTTTGTCCTTTTTATCTGTCGGCCACTAACTCAAGAACGAAAAGCTGTAGAAAATGCAAATTTGGTTGAAATGTTTCCTATGACACATACAATTGCTGATGCAATTTTGAGGTCAGTAGCTTAAAGGTCAAGGCACACACAAAGTACACAAAGCTGATACACTCGCACATTGTTTATTACACAATAACGGAACATAAAGTTAACATTTGGTGAAATGTTCCCACAATTTCACGATGCAGTTTTGGGGTCAAAAAGTTAAGCTCAGATACTCTGTTTGATGGCAACAAATTAGGAACGCATGAAAGTATTCGTGTATATCGTGATACATCATACATGTACATTTAGGCTACGCGTTGCTTGTCTATGGAAACTGAAAACGTGGTAATTTAAAATACTCTTCAAAACATGTCGTATTTATGCAAAGGCCGCTGTTAAAAATAACTGAATTCATTACGCAATGATACAATAGCCAATTGGCTAACGAGTGGCCGTGATAGCTTCAGTTATCAGGAAGTCCTCAGTCACATCGTGTCGGCCATCGTGTCCTGACATTAAGCTATAGCTATTCACACTATGACAATGGTTCAGCGATGATCGGAGATCTCCGGACCGACATTCGGCGTCCTCATACATTTCAGTTTATGAGGCAGCGGACCAATATCAGCAGAACTAACACGCTATTATACGAATGACTGCACGCATGGCCTATAAGTTGATTAATAGCCATGTTAAACAAACCAGGCAACGTAGTAACTCTGCTGTATCGATCTTCAAATGCCTGGAAGACGAAAATAGTCCTTGTCTTCGTCCTGTGATATGAAGTTGTGGTCTTGGCAGATTAAGCTTATTCGAGTCTTTAAAGACTGGCCTCACAGATGTAAATACTGAAGACATCTTCACGGTATGCGCCAATAACTCACGACGTGTACACGGCCACAAACTGTACATGCCATATAGCAAGTCTACTGCTAGGTACAGTTATTTTAGCAATAGGGTAGATGGAATGTGGAATGCTCTGCCATGTGATGAAGTTGATTTCTCGCCACTCCGCCGTTTTCGTAATAGTCTAACTGCCAAAGTATTAGTACGGTACTGTAGTCTGAATAATTTATTTAGGTCCGACACTCTTCTTATGTGTCACTGCGTGTCACTGTATTTTATTGTATTTTTATGTTTTTGTATAACATCGTAAGTGGCCAGTTGGCCCTATTGTTATTAATAAATGATAAAGACTTTATCCTACCGAGTAGTAGCGCGTTATTATGATTCTGCAGTGCGCCATCGTTCTAATTGTAGGGAACGCTACAGTATCTTATTGTATTGTAGGCCTACTGTTCTGTACACATCGAGCAACGAAACCCAAAAAAAATTATTCGCTCAAACCGTCCTTTGTTACTGTCAAATGAAACAAAATGGGATGATTTAACGTGCGTCCAAACACTGGGTAATAGCATACAGAAACAAAAAATACAGCGACGTGCCTGAGAAAACCGAAAAAAAACTAGAGTCCGTTGAGTCAATCCGGCAGGTGAAAAGGCAGGAGAAACTATGATGGAAAAGATTTGTGGAAGAGATGAGTTTTGAGCATGGAGTGGAAAAGAGAAGTAGTAATGGATGTTGAAAGTGGTGATGAAGGAGATGGCGAACTGGTTCGTGAAGTTTATTTGGAAGTTGATCCAGATACCGATGGAAAGAGTGGTTGTTCGCTATTAAAGATGAAGAAAAGGTGGACGAGCGAGGATGACAATCATCTGAGGAACGAGTGCACAATTGGAGTTGAACAGATATGCAATTGTATAGATAGAAAGGTTGAGTGTTGGTGATGGAGTACTTTGTAAGTGACAGAGAATCTTGTAGTCGGCGCGTTCCTTTGTAGAGATTCGAAAATAGGGGTGATACAGAGTATTTAGGCCTGATGACAGCACGATCAAGAGAATTATCTTAGATGAGTTGCAGAGGGTTTAGTTGAGAATCTGCTGTATTGTAGTAGGCCCTACAGTGAGTTGTAGTGGCCAAGCATAGAAATGGCGATGGTGCTGGCTGTTTTGAGATCAAGATATGGACAGATGTAGCTCAGCTGACGAATATCTGAGCGAGTTATATCTATGGGAGAGCTATTCTCGACAGACACTTTACTGTACACGACGCTTAACCTTCTTCAGTGCGGTGAGAATTGCGTTCAGCTCCTGGTGTTTAATGGAAAATGACAACATTTCTTCAATGCTTTACCGAGGAATATCTATTCAGCACAAATAATATGGATATTATCAATCAATCAATCAATCAATCAATCAATTAATTTATGTCGCGCCATAGTACAGAGGCGCGTGCTACAGTGGGCTATGCCGAATCGAAGAGAAATGTCTTGAGATGGATCTTAAATGTGTTAACGGATGGAGCAGTTCGACAGTTCAGTGGAAGAGAGTTCCAAAGTCTCGGAGCAGCAACAGAGAAACGACGTCCGGCAGTGTCCAAGTTGTGCGGCGGAACTGACAGAAGCTGCTGTGTGGATGATCGCAGCAAGCGAGACTGACTGTATGGGCTGATCAAATCAGCGAGGTAGCCTGGCTGTTGGAAAGAAGTAACCAGGTAACACAGTTTGGTGAGTTTGAAGTTGATCCGCTGCCGGACTGGCAGCCAGTGCAGGCTCCGTATCAGTCATTGCCGAGAAGCATTCTGCTTCAACTAGCCAACTGCCAACTTCATCTGGCCCATCATACTGATGATGATTTTGTAACGAAACGTAGTGTAACGATTTTCTTGTAAAAACTGTTGTGTGTGTATATGAAACACGTTGATCATTGCACACTGCACAGAAAGTTTACTTTATTTTTGTTGATTTGTATTGTATGATTGCACCGTTTTTATTATGTGTTTTATTTCTGAACGAAGAAATGAATGAACGGTGAATGAAGATTCATATCGCACGTATCGTGATATTACGGATAATACGACGTCCACTGTTACATTTGGTATACGAGAAAGGGACTCGGTAGAGTGCCTGCCCACACAGTGACAGAACCCTTTACAGTAACAGCTAACTCAGTGAACCGAGCAAAGTATTGTTTCGTAAACTAATGGTCTTTTATTAAGCGTTTGTGACGTATTGCTGTAGAATTTTCCGCAGTTAATACAACGAATGTAACGTATTAATGTGCCAATGAAACAATTATTTGACAATTATTGGTAATATGATATTATACTCCTGAATAGACTATTAATATGTTGACAACTTCGAAATCTCGAGTTTTGATCTTAAACAGAAAAGTCTGTAGACTGCGTCATTGCAAGAAGCATTCGAAGAACGACGTGGCATTTAGAGTTAATCGTGAAAACGTTTCAACTTTTACACAAGGTCACGTACGCCCGATACACCCTTTTAAATGTTTCAGCTATGAAACGAATAAGACTGCAACTGTTATTAAACGGTGCATCAGGAAATTCGTGAAACTGCTTGTGTGCCGTTGTGATTTAATTTAGTTTTTAACAATAGCATTAATTTCGTATGATCTGTCACTCTGTGATTTGTGATTTGTATTTTATGTCATGTGTCGTCTTTCAGCGTAATTCGTTCATTTATTACAGACCACTGAAGTCCATACAAAAAGAAGATAATGGGTAAGGCTATATAGATCATAGCGTTGACAGAATTATGTCATAAAGTTCTATAATCTGACGGAGCTAACTCGTCGGTACCATCGCAATATGTGCTTCACAACTGCTCAGGCTCTCTATTTAGTTTCTATACCAGCTTTTATGGCATAATTAAGCGAATATGGAACTGAATTAGTTGTGGGGCTATATGCCTACGCGGAAGCGAACACAAATAAGCCAATCAATCGTCAGAACCTATTAAACGGCCAACCTAACCATTCAGCAAGACAGCTTTGTTGCAGCTGTTATGGGTTACGGCAACAACTGAATGAGATGTCAGTCCAAATTGAGAACTATTACTAGCAAATTGCATTTTCGAAAAGCCGCAGCGAAGGTTTGAACGCTACGATCACTCACTGTCACTGCGATAATGGCCATGCTCTCTCGACTTTCCTAGTCGCCCATTATAGCCACGATAATAAAAAATGGAAACGGTCAATTATTTCCTTTTGCTCGTGCTGCATGCATGTCATGACTCTTTGCTACTACATAAATCGGTTAGATGAGTATAATAGTAATAGTAATTAATAATATGCTGCTCCACGCAGTACATTACAGTTTCCCGGCTGCTGACTGCAGCGACTGAGTATATTACCCACGTTCACGTTCCTATTAAGCTTAATTCTTAAACTTCCCGTGCGTATATTTACCAAGGTTATTATAAAGTAATACTAATAGCTAGTTTCTAAAAGAAGAGTTACTGTGTCTTCGTTGGAGACATTGTTGACCAGGTGACACAATTGTTTATACGTCTCTTCGCCAGGTGGCACTTTGTAGCGCAATTTCGTTTCGAAGGGCTGTAAGTTTGTGACCTTAAGACAAAGTAGCGAATACGTGATAGACCGCGAATTGAAAGCATTCTACTCACTGTGTTAAAGTTTCAATTGGATCGCGATCGTTTCCAGAGAGGATAAGCGAGTGCAACATCGGTGTTAGTAACAGAAGGCTCTATGTCTCCAACGCAGGCACAATGATAGCAGCAATTTACGTGGCAATAATAGTTTCAAATTTATGTATTTTTTATGACAGATGGCTCGCTGGCTGGAGGAAAGGGGAAAACGGCAAAATCCAGAGAAAATATTAAAATCCTCAATCTAATCACACATCACTAACTTAACTTTACCTGTTCAACTTTAATGTTTAGGCCAATGAGCTTAATTATTACGTTCAAATTCGAACACACTGTAAGCTTATATGACGCGACTGCGCTAAATACGGCGCTTAAAAGTCGACGGCGGTGAGTTTATTTGTTTCGTGATCCCGGTTGTTTCGCGATTATTGTGCGTATGATTTAGTGCCGACACTTCATGCTTACAGCTGAGCATATTTATAGAGCATTCTCCCGCTGGCTGCACACGCCCGGCCACAAACCTTATAGTCAGTTAACTCTTTTAACATTTATCGTTAATATTCGTTATTAGTCTCAGAAGCGGAAGTTTGAAAGTCCTAGAATGCAAATATATATTCATCTTTATTCACCATAACGGTATAGCAAGAAAAAAATAGAAAACTTAACCAACAACTAAAGAGGGTTACATGCTGATTTCTTAATAAATTTATCATATCTTGTTACCAATAGTACACTGGGCAACTCACAACCAAACACTGAAGACTCATCTCTTCAGCCGCAGTTTTCGTTGACTATATTGTTGTGCCTGCGAAGTGACACTCGTCATTACGGACACTTTAATCGCTGTTTTACTTACTTACTTACTTACTGTTTGACAATAGTGAACTATTTCTATATTAGATGTCCTGAACAACTTCATGAAAAATCTGTTCACCGTGAAATCAAGCAACTGCAGTATTCTCTTGTCTAGAGTACAAACTTCTAAGGCATATAGTAGGATCGGAAGGCATTTATGTTTCAGAAGTTGTACCATGACTTCCTCAGAAGCTAGTCTCCCAACCCTGGCAAATATGAATGAGCAAAGAAATACGTACGATTATTCACCATTAAGGTACAATTTAACAGAATAAAGAGAAGCAAACGACAGATCTGAGTAAGTAGCATCTGTGTGATCGACTTACGCCCTTCCACGACATGAGGCAACAACTGAGCTGTGATGACTGTCTGGACTGGAGGATAAGAAAAGATTCTCGTAAAGGTGGAACACCTTAAACTTTGCTCACTCGCTTGCTCACTCAGTCAGTCATTATGACTCAATTTTTAAACTATGGCTATAATTTGTTGAGTAAATTTATACAGTTCATGGACTGCGACAAAGTTCAGCAAACAAAAGTCGTTGTGCGAGAGTTGGCTGGATAATTTCGATTATGAGACAATTTTGTAATATTGCTATATAATGTACAGCATAGGCTATGCTAAAATAACTCCAAAACAACATGTAATTATCATTATCATCATTCATCATCATTCACGTTTATTTCAGACCACAGTCCATAGAACACTAAAAGCTAATTAATTATCAACAGAAAAAAAACAAAAAACTTTAATGACGGAGTTTAAAATAGCATATAGTACTGCAAAAAAATGATAGGCGTACATTTCACTAAGTCATTTTAATCATTAAATCGTAGTCGCCCACTGCAGTTACTCAAAAACACAATGGGAATTACAGCGTGACTGGAAACCTAAAGGAACGAAAGCTTTGCGACGGTAACTCCATATCATATATTCAAATGTGTCTACCACAACGTTTCACTGCAGAAGTAAGTCTTGGCAACGCACACCACTGTTCAATGGCACGGTTGATGAGGTCTTGGCTTAAGTCACTCCCTCTGCGTCTTACATGCTGTCGAACAGGTTTATCGACCTTGCTGATTAGTGTCCTTTTGATAGAGTTTGAGGAATTTCACTGCAGATTTTCTTAGCGCGCCACTCCTTTTCATCACGAAACAGTTTAAATCGCATTTTTATATTCATACAATATCTGCATTGACAATTTCGTTGATAAACAAATAACGTAGCATAGCGTTTATTCGCTGGTGGTGGAACGTTCGTTACTCATAGAATATGATCAGATCGTCATTTAGTCAACCTGTAAGATCTTACTTTACGCAGAATTATCGGCTGTTTACGACGATATCGAAAATACACGGCATAAGCTTACTAATTGGCTGCGATTTATATCTTGGTGCGTGTACTTTTTGGTCCAACCTGTACATTCGAAGTGCTGTGGCAGTTGCCTGTACATCGACGACAGCTTCATCTTCTTGTCAAATCCATAAAGTTGTTTTATTAGTAAAAGTTCACGTAAACTAATTAGCTGCTGAACGTACACTTCTAATCACGTACTCGAATTCGTGCCGACCTAATAATATAACTCCGGTTTACGACTGGTCGCTCCTGCAAATGACGCAAACGTACAGCGAGGAATCGTGACTCGTCGTCGTATTCAACGCAAACAACGGTTCTGATACTGCGTTGTACGTGTACGTGCCGACCGTCTCCACTGCACGAGGGCACTGTGCGGTGAGCTACATTGCCAGATTTAGACGCACCTATATATCAAATTTCAGAAAAAAATGGGTTAATGTATGGTTGAGTTAATGATAATTCGACAAATTTTTCCGGCCTGTTAATCCGGAGGCCCGTGAGACAATAATTCTCAGAGGTAAATGGATCAAACTATACCGAATTTGAACAGGAGATAGACCGATCGTCGATTGACCACACGTGAAGCGAAGCGGCGTGGTATATAATTTTGGTCATGTCTGTCTGCCTGTCT
>Ga0049105_1000134_pt1 | contig 18434 bp, 20 predicted proteins | sample WorMetvaBAHAMAS1_FD_61260 | JGI IMG/M metagenome (GOLD analysis project Ga0049105, IMG submission 61260) | Worm MetaG Olavius vacuus BAHAMAS.1 | ecosystem: Host-associated > Annelida > Digestive system > Unclassified | place: Germany: Marburg | collected 2013-04-09
AAAAAATCGTATAAAAAAGTGCCGTAAAATTTTTTATAAAATTAGAAATTAACTACTGTTTGGCGCAAAACCCCCATGAATATGCACGTTTTTTGACACAACTTTTACTGTTTTTGGGCCTACCAAAAACCACTATGAAAAATTTTAATTTCGGAGCTCTGTCGGAAAACCATAATTTTTACTCTATACAAATACCCCAATAAAAAAATTTAATTTTTTCTAAATGCAAATTTGTCGGAAAATCTTATTAACCTTAATTCTCCTATAAATTAAAACAATATTATCAACTATAAACTAATTTTATCTGTACATAAATTTATTCTAATTATATAATTAATTAACATTAAAGTCAATACTAACTTCCAAAAATAGCTTACTAGTAAATTAGGCTACTCGCAAAAAATATTACTTAAAATATAATATAGCATAAAAATAAACTAAGCATACTAATTATCTTATTAGACACCAATTTTTTAATAATGTTTATCATATTAATATAATAAGTTCCTTTCAATCAATATAATGTATGTGTTGACTATATCCATCTAACCATAAAAATATTAGGACACTATATAACTTTAGGTACCTGAGCTGACATTGTAGGAACAACAGTAAGAATAGTTACTCGCATAAAATTAGCTCAGCCAAAGTTATTTCTTGGTAATGAGTAACTATAAAACAAGCACTATACCTTACGCATTTTTAATGATCTTTTTTGTTATATCTATATTTATCTATAGGCTTGAAAACTAGCTCCTACCACTAATACTCAGCACATTAGATATCGCCTTCCTCGCCTAAATAATCTTAGACCATGAATACTTACTCTATCACTGCTTCTACTAGTCTTATCTACTCTTATTGAAAATAATATAGGAACCGGATGAATAATATATCTCCCATATCAAGAAATATTACACACAATGGCCCATCTGTAGATCTAACTATCTTTTCCCTATATATAGCAGAAGCATTATTAATGATGAATCAATTAATTTTATTAGAACAACTATAAATATACGCTCTAAAGGAATACAACTTGAACGAATTCCATTATTTATATAAGCTACTTTACTAATTATAACTCTTCTATTACTATCTCTACCAGTTCTTGCAGGAGCAGCCACCATACTAACTATTTATAATATCAATACTGCCTTTTTAACCCAGCTAGAAGGGGAGACCAAATTATATTTCAACGCCTTTCTGATTTTTTAATCATCCAGAAACATATATTCTAATCCTTACAGGATTTGAAGCAATCTCCTATATTATATCCTATAATATTCTAAAAACTGAACTACTTGGAACACTAGAAATAATTTATATGGTAGTCAGAATTGCTATCACTTAATTTATTGTCTGATCCTACCATATATCCACAGTAGAAATAGATGTTGATATCCGCGCATATTTCACTGCCACTACCATAATTATTGTTATTCAAACAGAAATTAAAGTCTTTAGATTTACAATAATTTATGGATTAAAAGTAAAATTTTCTCCATCAATAATATAATCCCTAAGATTTATTTTCTTATTTACTATTAATGGGCCCACAAGAATTTATCTCTCAAATTCATTTCGATATTATTTACTATACTATGTAATAGCTTTCATTACGTTCTAGATATGAGAGCTATATTTACTATTTTTCCTCTATATCTCACTAACTCCCAATATTCCTAGGAATAATACTATACGAACAATGAATAAAGGCTCAGTTTATTACTATATTTATTGAAGCCAGCTTAATATTTTTTCCACTACATTTTCTTGAATTAAAAGGAATGCTGCACCTATATTTAGACTTCCGATAAACATGTATCATAAAACATACTATTGTCAATTAAGACAATAATTTCATTTACTACAATAATAATATCTATCTTTATTATATGAGAATCGTTATCAGACTAACAAATAGAAATCTATATAAATCATATAGCATCATCTATAGAAAGAATAAATTCTACTATTAGGCTACCATAACTATAAAGAAACAGTAGCTATTACTGCCTTATAGCTAATAATAAGCAATAGCTTAATACTAAAACATCCATTTATTACTAAACCAGTACATTATACTTACTTAAAATAAGAACTAGCAATTCCATTACAACTTCTATATCCAATAAATAGATAAATTAAACAACCTAGTATTAACAATTAAGATAATTGGCTACCAATGATACTGAAGATATGAATATAGTGATTCCCATATATTTCCTATGATTCATTTATAGTTCCGAGAAACATACTAAGCCTAAGAGAATTTCGGATATTAGAAGTAGATAATCGACTGGTTGTATCAATAAATATAGAAATTCAACTTCTTGTAACCTCATCAGACGTAATTCACGCTTGAACAATTTCAGCACTAGGGATTAAGGTAGATGCAATTCTAGGACGACTAAACCAATTAGGCTTTACCACAAATCGAGCTGATGTATTTTATAGTCAATGCTCGGAAACTTGTGGAGCAACCACTCATTTATACCCATTGCAATAGAATCAATTAATACTAACTCATTTATTTAATGAACAAATCTGATAAAATCCAAATAACTAATATTAATTCTAGTTAAACTATAACATAAGCCAGTCAAGCTTAAATTACTTAAAAGTAAATTAATACAAATATGCCTCACCTATCCCATAAAATGAACTACCCTACTGCTTAGTCTATGAACAATAATCACTATTATTTCTATAATAATCACAGTAATAAACAATAACTCCATCCCTTAGACGATAAATAATTCTGAAACAAAATAAACACTACTGAAAATAATCTCAAGAATATAAATAAACTATAAATTTATTTGATAGTTCTCTTAAGTACCTTTAGTATATAAGGTACATTAATACTCCAAATAAAAATATCAAAATTAAGGTATAAATAACTCGACTACTATTCTATTTAATAGACCTTACCCTGACTAATAACTTATGCATTAAGATCAATATTTATTGCTATAGAACTAATTAATTTTCTTCATTTTAATAGTACAAAACTACTAATAGTGAAAATTATTATTCTCATAATATCAATACAATAGTGATGAGACCTAGTACGAAAAGCTACCTCTATAGAAAAGCACACTTCTTATATCTAGCATAGCCTACAACCAGAGACACTCCTATTTATCGTGAAATAAATATTTTTCCTTGCTTTCTTCTAAGCTTTTTCACTAGTCTTGCTCCTACTATAGAACTCGGATGTATATGATCACAAGGTATTACAATAATTGATCCTCTAAGAATACCCTTCTAAAAAGCAACATCATGATACTGACTTTGTAGATGTAATATAAATTTTCTTGTATACCTATACTTACTGGTGGCTCCTTATAGTATATAAAAGACAATAGACCTTAAATCTATAAATCAATACCTCTAGTATTATATAAAGATCTTAAATTAAAAACTATTAACCTTAAAGCTAAAACTAGGTATTACCAGATCTTGAATGATAATAAATATCTTTTTCAGCTTCGATCCAATATGATTTAATCTATATTATAAAATATTTTAACCACTATTTCCTACACTAACTAATAATACCTTGACAACTATAATAATTTTACTTATTTTATTATTTCGCTCTATAGTACACAATAATAAATAAACACAATATTAATATAATTTATGCCTCAAAAAATATAAACTCTAAAATATCATAAACTAACATAAATAAAATTAAGTATAAAGATAAATTTAAAGCACTTAGTATAAAACTACTAATATCAACCTAAACTAAGTTTTCTAAGTATACTGTACATTAAACTCAGTCCTAATATAGATCACTATAAACAGACAAGTTTTGCAAACGCAACTTCTAGCTTCGACCTATTACATAGCTCTATAAGAGCACTTGTTTGGAGAATTGGAAGCTAATTTTAATAGCAGTGATCTTGTAAATCAAAGATAGAAACTTCCCAATTCCCCATGAACAAACCTATATCTTGTATAATTCTACTTATATTTATCTTTATTACTATAACTTTGGTATCACGACAACAACATATATTACCAACTCTCCTTATCCTAGAAAGATTAATATTATTTATAATTATCTACATTCCCATATCACTAAACAAACAATTTATAACCATAAGTTCACTAATTATTATCTTACTAACAATAAGAGTATCCAGAGCAAGAGTTGGAATAGCTATAATAGTAATAACTAGTCGAAAAGAAGGAAATGATTGCAGAATAAGACAAGACACATACATATGTTAATTCCAACAATACTAACATCTATATCAATAATACTACAGCCAAAAAAATCCTCATGAGAAAGCAGAATTATTATTGTCATGCTTATAAATATCCTACTAGTCATAATAACTCAAATAACTAATAATAGACAATATTTTATCTATAGCATTTTTATTGTTGATCCTATATCAATACTAATAATCTGCCTATCAATATGAATTTCTTCACTAATAATATTAGCAATATATAAATTAAAACACACAAAAAATAATCATAGCCTATTTAAAATAATAACTATTATCCTAATAATAACACTAATAATATGTTTTTCTACAAATAACCTATTTATATTCTATATTATATTTGAGCTATCACTAATTCCAATTCTCTTAATAATTATAATATGAGGGTATCAACCAGAACGAAAAACAGCTAGTATATATATTATAATATATACTATTAGCGCATCTCTTCCTCTTCTAATTACCATTATAAAACTAAAGAACTCAAACTTTCACATAAACTTTATACTTAATTATAGCTTCTTCTATACTATGCCTCAACACATAAACCAAACTATTATGTGGGCTATACTAATACTAGCCTTTCTAGCCAAATTACCCTTATTTTCAATACACATATGACTGCCAAAGGCCCACGTAGAAGCTCCAGTTGCAGGATCAATAATTCTAGCAGCAATTCTACTAAAGTTAGGGGGATACGGCTTTATACGAATAAATAAACTTATAATAAACACAACACACACTATTCAATTTATTACTATAGTAACCGCAGCAATTGGGGCAACAATTACTAATATCCTATGCTTTCGACAAACTGACTTAAAAGCATTAATTGCCTACTCATCAGTAGGTCACATAGGACTACTAGTTATCAGAAATCTATCAAACTCAAAACTAGGACAATATGGAAGACTAATAATTATAATTAGACACGGCCTTTCATCGTCATGTATATTTCTATTAACCAACTTTATATACGAAAAACTACATACACGAAACATTATACTGACAAATAGATCCCCATCTACCAACCCATCTAACTCTCTTATATGAACCATGGTTATCTCTATAAATATAGCTATCCCCCCTAGATTAAATATTCTTAGAGAAATTATTATCATAATATCATCATACTTTATTATAAAACTAATAATTATCATACTAATGATCTGTAACCTAACCTCTGCATCATACTCTACATTTTTATACTCCATAATTAATCATAGAAGCTCATTAAAACTTCCTAATCCCTCATTGCAAATAAAATCAATCGAGATAATCTCTACAATATCTCATATATGACCTCTATTAATTATAACAAGAATCCCTATAAAATTAATAACCTGATGTTAAAGCACTATAGTTGATTGATATAACAACATTAAATTGCAAATTTAAAGGATATAAAATTTAGTGCCTCTGTTATTATATAAGTAAGATAAGCTAACTAAGCTACCGGACTCATACCTCGACAATGAATTATATCTCTTACTACCTTACCAATAGTTTGATTCTAGCTATAATATTAGTTAAAGTAGACACCTACATGAAATCTATATATACTAACTACTACATTAAACAATATACTCAGTAAACAACATTAAACCACTTATACCAATAGAATTAAGCACTACCAACAATAATAGAGATAACAAAATTTGTGCCAGCAGTTGCGGTTATACAAAAAGCTCAAACTAATATTCTAAGTTTTCTAGCTTAATTATATAATAAACCAATTAATGGATAAAATCTATACTTACCGGCCCATAATATAATAAAATAATAAACTAATCTATACACCAAAACAAGGATTAGACACCCTTCTATCTATAGTATAAACTACTTAAACTGGTTACTAATAACTACAGTTAAAAAACCAAAGATCTTGGCGGTGTTTTATATAATCAGGGAAACCTGTTTCTTAATATGATAATCCACAAAAATCTTACTATGCCTAGAAATTTCAGCTTGTATACTACCGTTATTGTTAAACTTAAATAATCAAAGCAATAAATATATTTCAATAAAATATCAGGCCAAAGTGCAGCTAATAGCATAGAGACTAATGGGTTTCAACTACATCAATTTTATAATAACAGAAAAAATTCATAGAACTTGAAAGTAATAAAGTTTAACTACAACTTTATCAATAAATCTATAATACATGCACATATCGCCCGTCACTCTCACTGAAAAATGAGATAAGTCGTAACAAAGCAGACGTAGCAGAAGCTGTGTCTATTAAGTAATAGAATATAGCATAATATACTAACAAATGCTTCTTACTTACTATAAGAAAATGACTTGATCTATTCTATTAATAATATTACGACCATAAACCACAATACCCTCCCTACAAAAATAAATCATTATCAAAAGAAAACTAAATATATTATCTATAAAAATTACAAACACTTGTACCTTTTGCATTATGGTTTTTCAAGAAAAAAAAATAAAATTAAAGCCCGAAACTTTATGAGCTGAATTATTATTGCTAAGAGCATAAAAACAATATAACACTATTTTCTAAAATAATCTTTCAGGGGCTACATACCTATCGCATAAAAAAATATCTGGTTATTCTAAAACTTTATATAATAAAATATCTATATTACACCATAGACTACTATTAATAAGAGGATAAGCCCTTATTAACAAAGCTATAAACATCATAAAAAATCTAAAAATAGATCTAATAATAATCAATCTAAAATATATTACTATTAGCCACCAATACATTAGAAACAATGCTAACAAATACAGAATAATGTAAAGAAAACAATAAACCCTATGAATAAAAATGAAAAAATAAGTATTACAATAAAACTATTTTATAACAAACTCGGCAACCTCAATAAATCCAACTGTTTACCAAAAACATAGCTAAAAGAAAATCATTTTTAGTATCTTCTGCACAATGTTTATCTATAAATTGCCGCAGTATAATAACTGTGCTAAGGTAGCACAATCACTTGCCTACTAATTATAGGCTAGAATGAATGAAACTATGAGATTTATACTGTCTCACAAAATAACCTAAAAATTTATCTTAAGGTGAAAAAGCCTTAATTCCCTTATAAGACAAGAAGACCCTATGAGCTTAAAACCTTTATAGTTAGACTAATACTATAAATAAAATTTGGTTGGGGCGACCAATATACACAAAACAATCTATATTCCATAAGACCTACACATCAAATCATCTCAGCAATGATCCGCTTAAAACGATCTCAGAACAAGCTACCATAGGGATAACAGACTAATTTTTTTCTAGAGTTCATATTAAAAAAAAAGATTAGTACCTCGATGTTGGCTTATTAATTATTTACCTGGAGCAAGTCCTAGGCAAAAAAGGTTTGTTCAACCTTTAATATTATACATGAGCTGAGTTCAGACCGGTGCAAGCCAGGTTAGATTCTATCTATAATACAAACATATATAATTTTTAGTACGAAAGGACCAAAATTAAATAATAATTATCACACATAAACAAGTTGACAGATAAATGTAAATAACTTAGAATTATTAAATAGGATACCCTACTTGTTATTATACCGCCACTAATAACAACCAGATCTTATAAGCATGACTTCTAATCATGACTAGGTTAATATTACCAAGATCTTTAATGAAAGTATTAATATATAATATTATTATTCTATCTGCTATTATAGCTATCTCATCCTCTAATCTAATTATAACTTGACTATCAATAGAATTAAACCTATTTTCCTTTATTCCAGTTCTACTAAATAAAATAACACCCAATGAAACAGAAGCATCCATAAACTACTTTCTTTCACAAGCTTTGGGATCTATATTATTCTTGTTTAGATCAACAACACTGCTATCCTTCTCATGAATAACAACCATGTCTTTCATTATTACAAGAACTTCTATCCTCTTAAAAAATGGAACTGCTCCATGTTTTTTTTGATATCCTGCTACAATAGAACAAGCTAGATGAATAAACTGTTTTATTCTATCAACATGACAAAAACTTGCACCAATATTTATCCTATTATATATTATTTTTCCAAAAATAAAGAGTCCAACTATAATAACTGCAATTGTATCTATAAACGCAATAATTGGAGGAATAATAGGACTTGCCCAGTCATCAATAAAAAAAATCATGGCTTACTCATCAATTACACACATCAGATGAATACTAAGAAGATCAATTACTAATACCCCCTGCCTATTTATTACATACTTACTAATATATTCAATTATAACTTTCCCGCTATTTATACTATTTAATATAACTAGCACCAATAAAATCTACGACCTATGAATAAATAAATCACTCTATCAAACTATTATTATATCTACTCTTTTATTATCGTTGGGCGGAATACCACCACTAAGGGGATTTATTACAAAATTTCTAATAATCGAAGTGCTAGCTAACCACTCATTACTAGCTATTTTTATATTAATTGCTGGATCAATTATAAACTTATTCTTCTATATTAACATTGTACTAAACATATTAATAACAACTCAACTTTCTAAACAAAAAAATAAATTTAGCACACTAATTACTTTATTAGCCACCAATTTTTTAATAATATTTATTATGTTAACATAATAAGTTCCTTTCAATCAATATAATATATGCGTTGACTATATTCATCTAACCATAAAGATATCGGAACACTATACATAATTTTAGGTATCTGAGCTGGCATTGTAGGAACAACAATAAGAATAATTATTCGCATAGAACTAGCTCAACCAGGGTCATTTCTTGGTAATGAACAACTATATAACACAATCATTACAGCTCACGCATTTTTAATAATCTTTTTTTTTGTTATACCTGTTTTTATTGGTGGATTTGGAAACTGACTTCTACCACTAATACTTGGTACATCAGATATAGCCTTTCCTCGCCTAAATAATCTTAGACTATGAATACTTCTCCCATCACTGCTTCTACTAATCTTATCTACTCTTATTGAAAATGGTGTAGGAACCGGATGAACAGTGTATCCCCCCTTATCAAGAAATATTGCACACAGAGGCCCATCTGTAGACCTAGCTATCTTCTCCCTACATATAGCAGGAGCCTCATCAATCATAAGATCAATTAATTTTATTACAACAACCATAAATATGCGCTCCAAAGGAATACAACTTGAACGAATTCCATTATTTGTATGAGCTATTTTACTAACCATAATTCTTCTATTACTATCTCTACCGGTTCTTGCAGGAGCAATCACTATACTCCTAACTGATCGTAATATTAATACTACCTTTTTTGACCCAGCTGGTGGCGGAGACCCAATTCTATTTCAGCACCTTTTCTGATTTTTTGGTCATCCAGAAGTATACATCCTAATTCTTCCAGGATTTGGAGCAATCTCCCACATTGTATCCTATAATACTCTAAAAACTGAACCGTTCGGAACACTAGGAATAATTTATGCAATAATCAGAATTGCTATCATTGGGTTTATTGTCTGAGCCCACCATATATTCACAGTAGGAATAGATGTTGATACCCGCGCATATTTTACTGCCGCTACCATAATTATTGCAATTCCAACAGGAATCAAAGTCTTTAGATGATTGGCAACAATTTATGGATCAAAAGTAAAATTTTCTCCATCAATAATATGGTCCCTAGGATTTATTTTCTTATTTACTATTGGTGGGCTTACAGGAATTTGTCTCTCAAATTCATCTCTAGATATTATTCTACACGATACATACTATGTAGTAGCTCACTTTCACTACGTCCTAAGCATAGGAGCTGTATTTGCTATTTTTGCCTCTATATCTCACTGATTCCCAATATTCCTAGGAATAACACTCCACGAACGATGAATAAAAGCTCAATTTATTACTATATTTATTGGAGTCAACTTAACATTTTTTCCACAACATTTTCTTGGACTAAGAGGAATGCCGCGCCGATATTCAGACTACCCAGATAGGTATGTATCATGAAATATACTATCATCAATTGGAGCAACAATTTCATTTATTGCAATAATAATATTTATCTTTATTATATGAGAATCACTATCAAGCCAACGAATAGTAATCTGTAGAAATCACATACCATCATCTATAGAATGAGAACAAGTCCTACCACTAAACTACCATAACTATAAAGAAACAGTAGCTATTACCGCCCCATAACTAATAATAAGTGATAGCTTAATACTAAAGCATCTATTTGTTAACTAGACCAGTACACTATGTTCACTTAGAATGAGATCATGATCACAACTCACTCTACAAGACCCACTATCACTAAAAATATCACTTTTATCATCTTTTCATGATATAATCTTAATAACAATAACAATAGTCTTAAGAACAATTACATATTCAATTATATTTCTTATCAGTAATAAACTATCAAATCGAAAATTAACAGAAGCACATAAAACTGAACTAATCTGAACAATCAGGCCTGGCGTAATCTTATTATCACTAGCAATTCCATCATTACAACTTCTATATCTAATAGATGAATTAAATAGCCCAATATTAACAATTAAGGTAATTGGCCACCAATGATACTGAAGATATGAATATAGTGATTTCCCATATATTTCCTATGACTCATTTATAGTTCCAAGAAACATACTAAACCTAGGAGAATTTCGAATATTAGAAGTGGATAATCGACTGGTTGTACCAATAAATACAGAAATTCGACTTCTAGTAACCTCATCAGACGTAATCCACGCTTGAACAATTCCAGCACTAGGGGTTAAGGTAGATGCAATTCCAGGACGACTAAACCAATTAGGCTTTACCACAAATCGAGCTGGTGTATTTTATGGTCAATGCTCGGAAATTTGTGGAGCAAACCACTCATTTATACCCATTGCAATAGAATCAATTAATATTAACTCATTTATCCAATGAACAAACCTGATAAAATCCAAATAACTAATATTAATTCTAGTTAAACTATAACATAAGCCAGTCAAGCTTAAATTACTTAAAAGTGAATTAATACAAATATGCCTCACCTATCCCCCATAAAATGAACTACCCTACTGCTTAGTCTATGAACAATAATCACTATTATTTCTATAATAATCACAATAATAAACAATAACTCTATCCCTCAGACGATAAATAACTCTAAAAAACAAAATAAACACCACTGAAAATGATTTCAAGAATATAAATAAACTGTAAATTTATTTCAGATAAATTCTCTTGAATACCTTTAGTATATAAAGTACACTTATCCTCCAAATAAAAAGATATCTAAATTAAGGTATAAATGACTCGACTACCATTCTATTTAGTAGACCTTAGACCGTGACCAATAACTTGTGCATTAAGATCAATATTTATTGCTATAGGACTAATTAATTTTCTTCATTTTAATAGTATAAAACTACTAATAGTAAGAATTATTATTCTTATAATGTCAATACTACAATGATGACGAGACCTAGTACGAGAAGCTACCTTTATAGGAAAGCACACTTCTTATGTCCAGCAAGGCCTACGACTAGGAATGCTCCTATTTATCGTGAGAGAAGTATGTTTTTTCCTTGCTTTCTTCTGAGCTTTTTTTCATAGTAGTCTTGCTCCTACTATAGAACTCGGATGTATATGACCACCACAAGGTATTACAATAATTGACCCTCTAAGAGTACCTCTTCTAAATACTGCCATTCTACTAACATCTGGATTTACAGTAACTTGAAGACACCATAGACTTATGTCTAAAAAACGAAATAAAGCAATTATTTCCTTAATAATTACAATTATACTAGGTATATACTTTACTGCCTTACAATTAGAAGAATATAGTAACAGACAATTTACAATTGCTGATAGTGTATTTGGATCAATCTTTTTTATATCTACTGGTTTCCACGGACTACATGTTATGATTGGTACAACATTCTTACTCATTAATTGATATCGAATAATAAAATCACACTTCTCAAGAAATCACCACTTTGGATTTGAAGCAGCAGCATGATACTGACACTTTGTAGATGTAGTATGAATTTTCTTATATATCTGTATTTATTGATGAGGTTCCTTATAGTATAGTATATAAAGAACAATAGACCTTGAATCTATAAGTCTAGATACCTCTAGTACTATATCAAGATCTTAAGTTAAAAACTATTAGCCTTCAAAGCTAAAATTGGGTACCACCAGATCTTGAATGATAATAAACATCTTTTCCAGCTTCGACCCAGTATGATTTAATCTATGTTATAAAAATATTTTAACTATTATCCTGTTCCCTACACTAATTATAATAATATTCTGACTAAACTATAACACAATAATAACATTCATAATACTTCTATTTTCTTTTATTATGGCTCAGTTAACTAAAACAAAACTAAGACACATAAAATATCTATCACTTGCTACAACATCACTATTCAGCTTTATTATCTATATAAACTTAACAGGAATATTACCTTACTTATTCAGAACCACAAGACAAATTATCTTTACCTTTACTCTGGGCCTACCAATATGACTAATGTGTATCGCCAGAAGAATACTGTATTCTATAAAATCTGCAACAGCACATCTATTACCAGATAGTGCTCCAATATGACTAAATCCATTTCTAGTACTAATTGAATCAATTAGAATTATGGTTCGTCCTATTACTTTAAGATTTCGACTTGCTGCAAATATAACTGCCGGACATGTAGTTCTTACTTTAATTTCCTCATTTTCTGTTACTACCAACTTAAAATTATTTTCTTCATGTATAATTTTATCTAGGCTATATATCGTATTTGAACTAGGCATCTGCTTAATTCAAGCATATATTTTTTGCTTACTGGTTTCTCTATATACTAATGACCACTCATAACTTAAATGCTAATATTAATACTATACTTTATTATCATCGGTCTTATAGCTATATTAATAATTAGTATTCCACTATTCATAAGAACCCTAACAAAAAAATGGATAGAAAAAGAATCATCATTTGAATGTGGAATAAGATTAAGGTCAAATGCACGAAAACCTTTTTCAGTTCGATTTTTTCTACTAATAATCCTATTTATCATCTTTGATGTAGAAATTGCTATGATTATTATTATACCAGTATTAATACTAAAAATATCTGTATCAACAATAACATTTCTACTTGCTTTTATTATAGTACTATTTAAAGGCCTAATATATGAATGAACTGAGGGGTCGCTAAACTGAAAACTGTAAAATGAATATACTAATTATAACAACAAGAGCAATATCACTAACTACTTGAATAATACTATCATCAAATAACCCAATAAATCTAGTCCTATTTATTATATTAATAACTGTTTTATCATCAATCACTATCTCTTTAATAATATCCCCTTGATTCTCATTAATTCTATTACTAATCTATATTGGTGGTATAATAGTAATATTTTCATACTTTGTAAGGTTAAGATCAAATGATTCAATAATAATACTAAAATCAAACCTGCACTTTCTAATGTTGCCAGTAGTAGTCATAGAAACAATGAACTTGCAAATATATCTCCCAATATTTAATAAATCACAAATTAATGAACTATACCTATATAAAAACACTACCATATTATTATTTATTACCTTAATGCTTCTAACAATAATAATTATTGTGGCAAAAATAGTAAAACCAGATAACGGGCCCCTACGGGGCTTTAACAAACTGTAAATTAAGATGGCAGAAAATGCACTAGGCCTAAGCCCTAACGATAATAAATATATTTCTTAATAATTAGATAGCTTAATTCCTATAAAGCACTTAACTTTTAATTAAGAGACATAAAATTTTCTAATTTGTAATTTAGTTTAACTTAAAGAACAATTAATTTGCACTTAATTAGTGAATAAACATATCAATTGCAAATGCAAGCATTAGTCATATTAATTAACCTAATTATAGTAATGCTGTCTGCTATAGTAGCTATAGCATTCTACACCCTTAGAGAACGTAAATTCCTAGGATACTTCCAGCACCGAAAAGGACCAAACAAGCCAAGTATTACAGCTTTAATAATCCCAATAGCAGATGCAACCAAACTTTTCATAAAAGAAGAAAAATTTACTACATCAAGAAATATAAAACACTATCTTATTGCTCCTATGATAATAATTATCACAACCCTTCTTCTATGACCATTATTTCCACACCTATATCAATCATACTTTATAAAGCTAGGAGTTCTATATTTTTTATCAATTACAAGAATTAATATCTATGCTACATTTATGGCAGGATGAGGATCAGGATCCAAATGAAGCCTGCTTGGTGCACTACGAGGAGTAGCACAAACAATTTCATATGAAGTAACCTTGTCTATTATTATGATCTGCTTCATTATACATCCTGCTTCTATAAGCTTATTTAAAATTATACAAAATCAATACTCATGACTAACAATTATTTTACTACCATTACTTTTATCATGAATCATTTCTATCTTAGCAGAAACACATCGTGCTCCATTTGATTTTACCGAGGGAGAATCAGAACTAGTCTCTGGATTTAATATTGAATATAGAAGATCATTATTTGCTCTAATCTTTATAGCAGAATACATAAATATTTTATTAATAAGATTACTGACAGTCATAATATCTATGAGAAATATATATAATAGAGAACTAATTCTAAAAGCATCTATTATATCACTAATCTTTATTTGAGCTCGAGGAGCACTACCTCGACTCCGATATGATACACTAATAAATATACTATGAAAAAAAATGCTACCATCAAGACTAATGCTAATAATAACCATAACCCCCCTTATCCTGCTACTAAATTAAATACTGCGCCGGCAGAACGGATAACACTGATGAAGTTAAATATGATTGATATAATCCAGTATTTACCAATCTCACAACCAAGTATATTATCTTAAAGATATTAGTCCTTGAAAGACTAAATAAAGTGCTAATCCACTTATATGCTTCTAAAATGTTACCTACCCGAAAAATACACCCAATAATAAAAATTATATCAAAAAGACTAATTGACCTTCCAGCTCCAATTAATATCTCTCTCTGATGAAATTATGGCTCACTACTAGGACTTTTCTTGACTATTCAAATTTTAAGTGGCATTTTCCTATCAATACATTACTCACCAAATATAGAAATCTCCTTTAACTCAATAATTCATATTATACGAGATGTAAACTGAGGATGAATACTTCACAATATTCATATAAATGGAGCTTCATTTTTTATAATATTTATGTACATCCATATAATGCGAGGAATATATTATAAATCCTTTCACCTATATGAAACATGAAATATTGGAGTAACTATCTTTATTATATCAATAATAACAGCCTTTATAGGGTATGTCCTTCCATGGGGACAAATAAGATTTTGGGGAGCAACAGTTATTACAAATATTTTCTCGGCAATTCCCTATATTGGGACAGAACTGGTACAATGACTGTGAGGAGGATTTGCAGTATCCGCTCCAACCCTAAGCCGATTTTTTTCTATACATTTTATTTTACCCTTTATTATTCTTATACTAATAATAGTTCATCTAATAATACTCCATGAAAGAGGATCTAATAACCCACTTGGAATAAACTCAAACGCAGATCGAGTCCCATTTCACCTTTACTTTACTATAAAAGATACTCTAGGATTTTTAATATTTCTGCCAATATTTATAATCGTTGTATTGCTTTTCCCAAATATTCTAATAGATCCAGAAAACTTTTCTGAAGCCAACCCTATAATAACTCCAAAACACATTCAACCAGAGTGATACTTTCTATGGCTATATGCAATTTTACGATCTGTCCCAAATAAACTAGGTGGTGTTATTGCCCTATTATCTGCCATCCTAATTCTATATATACCGCCCATATTTTATAGAAATAAAATATCAATAAGATACTATCCACTAAGACAGCTATGATTTTTTACACTATTATGGTCATGACTGATCTTAAGATGAATTGGTATATGCCAAGTAGAAGCCCCATTTATTATTATTGGCCAAATATTTACCATGTTATATTTTTCCTATTTTCTAATCTCTCCTAATATAACTAATCTCTGAGATAATAGCATTATAAAATAATATAGTAAGTTAAAAAAACTATTGATTTGTGGGATCAAAATTATATTATATCTATATTCTAATGCTAATAACCATTCCAATAATATGTTATTTCATCTCCATAATATTAGCCCTGTCATCGATACTAATCATAATAACAAACATAACTATTATTATAAGATGAGAAATCTATACCCTATTCTCAAGTTCAATAAGACTAGACATTATTATAGAATGAATAAGAATGATATATTCATCAATCATTATATTTATCTCTGGAAACGTTATAAAATTTTCTAAAAACTATATACATGATGATCACAACTATAATCGATTTACCTACATTGTTATACTATTTATTCTATCAATAAATATACTTGTATTTATTCCAAATATAATATGCTTATTAATTGGATGAGACGGACTAGGAATTACCTCATTTATCCTAATTATCTACTATAATAATTCTCGTTCACTAGGAGCTGGTGTACTAACAATACTTATTAATCGACTAGGGGATGTATTTCTATTAATAGCAATCGTCTGCACACTAAAAACAAGAATCTGACTACCAATCAGCACCAGATTACCTAATATATCTCTTGCACAACTAATAGGAATTACAATAGCAGCCATAACTAAAAGCGCTCAATTACCTTACTCAAGATGACTACCAGCTGCTATAGCAGCCCCAACACCTGTATCAGCCCTAGTTCATTCCTCTACCCTAGTAACTGCTGGAATCTTCTTACTTTACCGATTTAAATTACTAATCAGCTCATCAACCACAATTCAACTAATCTTATCAATTACTGGCCTAACAACCATGTTAATGGCAAGACTAAGAGCTATCATAGAAAATGACCTAAAAAAAATTATTGCTCTCTCTACATTAAGACAACTCGGAATAATAATTTTATGTCTCGGACTATCAATATTCAAGCTATCATTCCTACATATAATATGCCATGCTATCTTTAAAGCATTGCTATTCATTACAGCTGGATGTCTCATTTCACTAAATAACCATAACCAAGATCTTCGTCTATATAATCAATATAACAATATATCCCCAATTGCCTCCTCCTCAATAACCATTGCAAGTCTAACGATAATTGGAATACCATTTATAACAGGATTCTACTCAAAACATGCAATTATAGAATGATCATTATCCCCAAATATAAATACAATAATCTCGCTAATAATAATAACCTCAATCTTTATAACATCTTATTATTCTATACGCCTAATTCTATTTTTAACGTCTGCCCCATCAATAAAATCTCCTGTACATACCCACCTATCCTCAAAAGACACTAATTACCCAATATTATCTATATCTATTATAAGAATTCTAATAGCAACTAATATTCAATGACTAATCCCCTTAATTCCAATATATCAACCATTAACCTATAAAACACAAACTATAACGATTAACTGCTTAATTCTACTTAGAATAATTATAACTTTATTAATAATAAATAAGCCTAATAAAATACCAAAACCTTATAAACACCTAATAATCGTATTCTCAACATCTATAAGGTTTTTTACTCCGCTACTAACACAACTTATTCCTCCTATATGACTAAATATATCATTAAAACTTTATAAATACTTAGATCAGTCATGACTAGAAAAAATACTAACTCTCGGACCCTCAATAAATTTATTTAATAGAAGCTCATACACAAATCTTATACCAATCTCTATTCCACAAAAAAACCTGCTATCAACACTAATTATATCCCTACCTTTAATAATTATATTACTCTATAATAAAGTATTATAAGTAAAATAGTTTATTAATAAAACATATTGCTGAAGACAATAAAATAAGCATAAAACTTTTTTACAAACATAATATTTATTATTAATAGTATAATAATACCATTACACTGATCTTTCATATCAAAAATTCGCTAAAACGATTAATAATCTTCAGTAAAAACTGAAGATAGTTTAACATAAAACACTGACCCTGGAAGTTAGTAACTTGCCTATCAATCCTCAGACACACCCCCTTTATATATATAAATAAATATATATATATATATATATATATATATATATATATATATATATATATATATATATATATATATATATATATATATATATATATATATATA
>Ga0049105_1000135_pt1 | contig 18428 bp, 17 predicted proteins | sample WorMetvaBAHAMAS1_FD_61260 | JGI IMG/M metagenome (GOLD analysis project Ga0049105, IMG submission 61260) | Worm MetaG Olavius vacuus BAHAMAS.1 | ecosystem: Host-associated > Annelida > Digestive system > Unclassified | place: Germany: Marburg | collected 2013-04-09
TAATAAACGATTATTGTTATATAATATGATAAATCTAAGTTCAGTAAGTGTAAAATTAACACAATTCTGTAAAGAAATTAAACAACAAAACTTACAACCAAAAGTGCAGTTAACAATGTTGAATGCATCCTGTCAAGGCTGTCCCTACTAGGTGAAACCCATTTGTCCATGGGGAAAACCCATAGCTCAATAAAACCCATTAAAACCCAAAGAAACACCCACTGGGTTGGGCTTTTTTAAAAAAACCCGGTTTTTAAAACCCGTTTAGCAGTCATGAATAATAAAATTCTGTACAAGAAAACTGAACAAATACTATCCACACCAATCTGCAGATTCTAAAAAATTCTGCGGATTTGCATCTGCAATGCTATCTTCCTTGCGTAGTAAACACAAATTTTGCACATCCGGTAGAATTCACAGAGTTCAAGTCATTACACACCGGCATTGAACTTGCGCAGAGAGCCCGTCCAGAGTGCTGAGAGAGCGCCCTGTAGACTACACAGTGTCACTTTCTGGGAGCCATTGCTGTTATACGGTACATCTTACATGATAAAGTAGACTATTTCTGTAGAAATTTGTGGACAGTCAGTACGTAGACGCTGACTGCGCCTGTCTCGGACGGTGTGTGGCTGTTGCGGACAGTGCGGCCGGTGTGTGGTTTACGTGGACCGTTACTGATCACTGAATTCTAACAAAATGCAACTGAATTAAGATGAATACAGCAATGAACTGTCTTGCTCACATTAATTGCTCAGCTCAGACCCAATGCACAGTAGGCTAATTGAATCAGTTAGTCCACTGTGGCTCACACTGTATAGCAGTTGATGCTATGTTATACATCCTGAGCCTGTCTATTTTATAGTGCTCAGCTTGTCAAGGGATGCACATTTACAGGATGTCATGTCTCTGTCTCATCAGCTGCAGTGTGCAGTGGGCTACTATGCTACATCATATGCAGACAGCTGTAAATACTCGGTTAAGTTTCAGTTCACCATGGCCCTCACATCTGGCATAGGTGTCAGCATAGGCATGTGGTTACCGCCTCAAAGTGACAGTGACCATTGTATTTTCTTTCTTTGCATATGGTACATATAATCTCTTACAACTCGTGCATGTCTTGATTGTTACTCGATTCCTCGATCGATTTGCAATTAAACTTGCACACATAACATCACCCGTGATGGTGAAAAGTTAACAAAACAGTTGCTAACTAGCAGTATAGTTAACTTTTTAATTTTTTATTTATGTTAAAATTAGATTAGTTAAAATGAAAGTTCAACTAAATTTTGTAGTTGCTAACTAAATTACCGGTAGTTTGACTTATTATTTAGTTTGCAGATTTGGACAAGCACAAGTTTCTGCAGTTTAGACTGAAGTATGATTTCTTAGACTTTTCGTCTTTCATATTTTATTATTGAGTTTTTGATCATTAACACTAATCTGCACTTAAACTTCAAAAGTTGGTCTGGAATTTAAGCAGATGATCTCATTAGCCGTAGTGTGTCAACGTTTCAGAATTGATCACTGATGGTAACAGAAAAATAGTGAAGATGTTGTAACTGGTAAATAAGTAAGTAAGTAAGAGTATTTAGATTTTGCAAAAAATCTTAACGTCACAATGTTTTGATCGACTATTTGTTGTGTCTGATGATTTGTAGGTTGTTGGCCTCCAGAACACTGTCGTATTGAGCTGCATGTCGTCATTTGTCTGTGATAATTTTGAATCTGCTCATATGTGTCGTATTGAATGTAAATAAGTCGTTGACTGCTTAACTGCTGAATTGGTGATCGTTCTAGACAGTGTCAAGAGTGTGTATGTGTGCGTGCTTCTAAAACTGTGCACTTTCACAGCGATATCTGAATAGTGCCTTGAGCTTTTGAGTCTTACAACGGTGCTTCACGCTAGCTAGTTGCCAATAATGGATGCCAGATACGATTGGCTGGCAGGTGAACTGCAGAACTCGCTGGGGCTTGATGCGTGGAATTCTTCCGTTGGAAATTCCTTGTCATTGGATTCCCAGTCATCTATGCTGAAGAATGGTGCCATGTCGCTCAACCACATGGGCGGCGTTAAGGGCAGCAGTCGAACGGATGATTTAGCTGCTGCATTAAAGGGCTTAGCAGTTGAGAATGAAAACGGCCTCGTGGGCTTCACAGGTAACAAAATGTCGGCAGAACAAATGGTTACTGGTCTTGGTGGCAATGAATTTCTAAAGCTGGGGCCATGGAACGGTACAGATTTGAAGGCTGCGTCTTCCAGCATTGCTTCCACAAATGCCAACATGGCTGGTATGGTTGGTTCCAAAGATGCCAATTGGGGCCAGGTGCCAGTTCGGCAGGATACGGTATGGGACAACACTACTGTGGTGAGGAAGTATTCCGACCCGGTTCCAGTTGCCAGTAGTACTCTGTCAGCTGACGTGCCAAATGACGGAACAGAGATATGGCGTTCAACTCTACCATCCGCCGACCTTCCCATTGGGACAGCTCGAGACCAGCTCCAGCTGAATGGGCCAACGTTGTGGAACGATGCACGCAGAGTATCGGTACCTAGCGACCCGAGAGCCCACTACATTCTGCCGTCTGCTCCTGGTCCAGTGCTGCCTTCTTCGTGGGATGGCAGCAGTGCTAAGATGTGGGCTCCAAGAACTCCAGTGGAGACCACACCATCACTTCCACTTCCCGATGTTCTCCGCCATTTGTCCTCCGCGAACAAGTTCGGCACATCGTCGGAAGCAGACTTCGGAGTCTGGTCCCATAGCTCGACTACAGTGCCGAGCCAGCAGCCGCCGATTGATAACGGCACAGCAATCTGGGGCAGTCCACCATCACTTGGTGATACAACCACTTCGGCCGCCACACGCCCGCCAACAACACCAGCCTTACCGTTCAGTATTGACCTGACCGTGCCTCCGCCACCTTTGCCCAAGTCTGTTGTGTGCCCGCCAGCAAGTGCATGGAATCCTTCTGCACACATGGTATGTTTGCATTGGTCATTTTTCTGCTAAAATTTGACATGTGTTTAGCCCAATAAACTAACTACTCGGTACACAGGCTGACCACAGACCTGGAAAACCCGTGGAAAAGCTGGAGTACTAGGGGATTTCTCTATTGAGAAATTGAAAACTGGGAATTCTCAGGCAATTCTGTGCAACCTCCGGGAAAATTTTCAGTTTTCAGTTTCAGTTCGATCAAATATTTGCATAACACAACAAGGTTGCATAACACTACAAGGTCCTGCACTTCAAATGAACAAAGTCTCGTGAATTTCGGAGATGGTCGCAGTCCATTAGTGACTTGTTATTATTGCTGGAGTTGATGTGGAATGACCCTTGAGTTTGACACATGAAGGTCATTACCAGTACATCTACTACAGAAAAGTATAGTTCATGGCTCTGGAAAAAGCATGGAAGACTCGGGGGAATTATTCTACTTTTTGGTTACTCTGCTACACTTCTAATCTGCCATAAGCTCATAAGTACAGAGGCAGTGGATCACCCAGTGCTAACACTGCCTCATCCACTAACCCATGTATGTTCTCAATTAACCACCGTAACATCAGAAAACTGGTGGTCAATATACAAGACTCCTGGAAAGGAGATCTCTTGGGTCAACCGACCCAAGGTCCACCGAGTGGGAGCTCCTACTCTTTGAGGATGAGCTCCCTTATGGCGTGTAAGAAATGGTTATGTCATCGTCGACATTATCATTGTCATCTGGATTCAGTTTTCATTTATTGGTGAAATCAGAAATTGGACCAAGTTACTGCCTTGCTTTTAAAGAAGTGGGCACTAGGGTTGTTAACGGGAATTTCGGGTCCCGATTTTCGCTCCCATAACCAGGAATATTCCCAAAACGAGTCCTGAAATTCAGGTGCAAGGTGCTAGTTACTTTCTTGCTGCGTAGGTCACGAAATGTCAACAAATATAGAAGTGCAAAAGCACGATGTTATGCTCAGTGAAACACAATTCCTTTTATTTCAGCAACATGAACAATACATTCATTTTACAACTGAATATGAGAATAACTTTATACAACAGCTTTATAGTATACTTACAGGTAGTGTAGATGCCAACTTTGCAAATTACCCAACGGGTGTTAGGCGATTACTAGTCTACTGCTGAACAGGTCCCAAAATGATCCCAGGAATTCTCAATCCCAAACCAGGAATTTTCATTCCATTGAATTAACATCCCTACGACCAAGTTCACCATGCACAGTGACTACTTATGTGTACCTTACTTACTTACCGTACTTGTCTAAAAGCTGCGACTTCTGTGGATAGACAAGTTAAATTGTAAGACGGTGCCTGTTGACATTTTCTGCTATCCTGTTCCCAATCAAAGGCTCAAACATGCCGTGCCTTGGATGGGTTGTGCAAAGTAATGATGGTTTTGACTGTAGTCAAGTTAGCCATGTGTCATGGAGATTATTTAGCATTACAGAAGAGAGAAGTTGCATTGTTTGGCATATCGTGAGTGAAAGCAATGATACTGCGGTGTATTCTTATCAGGTGAAGGCTGATGGACTGTGGCCGGGAGCTGATCCGAATAAAGCCTGGAGTAGTGCAAAAGTCAACACACAAATTAAGGTAAAAAAAGTCAGGCACGCTGCTGTTTTTAATTGATGTACTTGGAAATGTTTACCGAATGCCACTCTTTATGGTGTTGAAGTGCAAATTCAAATGCTGCTAGAGGCACATGTGCAAATAGATTTATTAGAAATTTGATACCTGTAGGTATCTGGCAAAAGTTGTAACCTCCACAGAGTAGGTGTGGTACATTACAGGTAAGTGCCAACATGAGCCGATGAAAACATTAATCCATTAAGTCAGATACTGTTTTGCAAGAGGACAAGCATCTTGAAACACTTGCAAGAGGCAGTCAACAGATATGCCAGATAGAATCACTGTGTTGGTCATTAGTTATTGCATATCAGTCTGCATCAGGTGTATTAATTCCGCTGCAGAGAATGTGGAATGCTCTGTCCGCATCTGCCAGAACTTCTGATTCGTACGTTGCGTTCAGACAACAGTTAAAAACACAGCTGTTCAAGACATCTTTCAATGATGATCCAACATTGCATTAGTTGTAACTGTTGCTGTGACTGCAGACATACGACATTGTTGTTAGTACAGTGCTCCTGCAGCATTTTTGTGATAGTATCACTTTAATCCATGCATGTATAATAATAATAATAATAATAATAATCAGACAGTGAAAGTTTGCATTCTGCAGCCCCGCAGTGCACTGCACATTGCACAATAGTAGTCTTGCTACTGAATGTATTCGGACAATGACTGAAGGCCTTTTTGGACAGTGATGAATGTTGAACACAGTTTAGCACTGCTGTGGCATACCTGAGATTCTGGCATACAGAACTATACGTTACAAATATGTAAATGCTGTACTTCCCATTCACATAACGGCAAACAATACTGAGACCGATCTGTTCAAGAAGAAGTTCATCTGCAAAAATGGCCGCAGTGTTTACAAATGAGCTGTAGCCAGTAATGTTACTGCTCGTCTGTAAGTAAACGAGTGATCCAAAAAATTTGTACCGAACTGACGGAAATCTTTTTTCATTCACCTTTTGCATGTTCTTTTGCATAGGCCTACTACGTGTACATATAAATGTAATATTGTGTGAATAAAGTTTTATCTTCGTATATTAGATACGTCTGTAGAAATTAGTGGTAGTCGTTTTTAAAGGTAAGTTGCACGGTGGCAGCATATTGTCCGCCAGTGCTGCCCGTGTTCTGGCGCCATCTACAGATGTCCCAACTTACTTACTTACTTACTTACAGTGATAACGTGACCGTGCAGCTTGTGGCATATGACAGGGAACTGCTATGCCGATGTCGGTGAAGTCTCACAATGCACCTCAGATGAGATCTCGCTTGCTGCAGCAGCTGCTCGAGATGGGATTCCGAGTAAGTCATCTTTTCACTAATGTAAATAATAATTGTCTGTCAAACCTTGTGTGATGCCGTCGTCGCATTGACATTGTTTGGGCAGCAATTTGAGCATCCAAACTGACAAACACAGATGCTGCCTGTATGAGCTGGATATAGTAATAACAAGTGCTAGTGCAGCGCTTTAATGCCGTTTTGTTGCATGATTCTTTGCCGAACATTGACTGCACGGACTGATTATCGCACCCACGATTGTTTAGCTATTCATAATTTTTTAACCACTTTCAGGAATTTAATCTGAGGGTTTAAAAATGATGATAATAATAATAACCAGTTTATTTCAATCGCAGTCAAACCACTACAAAGGACAGCAGGCCTGCTACTTATTTATTAACCCCGGAAGGATGAAAGGCTGAGTTGGCCTAGTTGGCTGACCTGTAGCTGATGGTTTACCCACATAATGGTCACCCGTCAGCTGCAGGGCAAGTGCAGGACAGGGTCAGTTTGCTGGCCAAAGACTGGCGTTCTGCCAGCTGTGCTACACAACCTGCCAGGTATTTTAAGTAATGGCCAGAGTTCTGTGTAGAAACTCATCATTTCTGATGCATAAATTTTTATTTTGATTAGTTATCGTGTCAGAGACGTCGATGTCATGTGCCTGCACATATCGGTGATTTTATTAAGGGTTCAGGCAGCCCCTAGAGTGGTCTTGAATTTTTTGAACTTGACATTTCTAGGCCTTTAAAACAGACCAAAGTACCGGGAAGTCCTGGAAATGCCCAGCATCCACATATAGTCGACAGATATGTACACTGTTCCAGTGAACTGATTAGGTACGTTATATATTGTCTTAAACAGTTACTGTACATACAGTAGTTTGACTTTGCTTTTCTTCAAAATCTATTTGTCTGACTGCTGCACTCATCAGCTATTAGAAGGACAGTTTGGCACAAGATAATACAGTAGATTTTACAATAAATTCACTATGGTTTATTATGTTATATTAAGGTATATCTTCATTGCATACTGTACATTTCTGGACAACTGATTTCTGGGAAAGTCGTGGAAATTAATCGTTCTCGTCCCGGATAGTTCTGGAAAACAGTGTTATGCCCTTTGTATGTTTATTGATTTATTAAAACAGCAGAGTGAAATTTCTACCGTGTAAGAAGTGTATTGATTGTGTGTAACAGAAGGAGGATGCGCAGAATGCTATAATTAGAAACAACCTCGATATGGAGCGTACACTTGGTGAGTATAACAGATGCAGTTAGGGATGTCAGAATTCTGTGATTCTGCACGCACAGCATTTTGTGCGGAATTGGCCAGCATGCGTAGAATTGGCCGTCGTGCGCAGAATTAACAAAAGAGCGCAGACATTGTAGAATGTTGCAGATTTTGTTCAGCAGTATAGCTCTTAGTTTGGCACTGACGGCTGCTGCAGCCAGCGCAAAGCATTTTGGTGTAATAGCAATCAAATATTGCGCCGTTCTGTGCATTAACGCTGCGGTTACAGGGGTCACAATTTTAAATTGTAACATATTTTAAAGTTATATGCGTTGAGTATCATTGGTGGTTAGCTGGCGCCAGAAAAGACAACAGTTTATCAAGCAGGCCGCCTGTAGAACACAACACCGAAAAGTAAAAAAAAACAACATAGAAATGCACACAGTACAAAACTACATACTAAGCACATATACTAGTGTGGCAAACAGAGTCATACAGCAATGCCTCTGATAACTTTAAAGCGGAAAAATCGGCTTGAAAAAGTGCGCAGGATTTACAAAAATGGTGCGCAGAATTTTCAGTTTTTTTTGGAACAGAATTCTGACAACCCTAGATGCATTACCTTCTGCTCACCAGCTCTCTGTTTCTCTCGTTTGCCTGTTGGTGGCTTTACGTAAAAATCACATTGAAGCTGGCATTAGTAACCTTCAGTACCCTCAGTACTTTATCTCCGTCATATCTGAATGCACACCTGATTTCTGCTGTGCCCAGTCGGTCGCTGAGGTCGTCCTGCCGACCTCTGTTACAAGTGTCTGCATGCACTACAACTTTTGCCGGACGTGCCTTCTCGTTTGCCGCGCCGCACCTATGGAACTCACTACCTGCAGACATCCTGACTTGCACATCAGTCATTGTTGTTAAAACTAAACTGAAAACTTTGCTGTATTGTGAAGCTTTTAACTGTTGAGTTATTGTAGCTGTCATGTGGACACTAGTGCCTCTGTAGCTTAGTTTACACTTTGTGTTAGTACAGTGCCCCTTAGATTATAATGCAATCTTGTTTTTGTGGCTATTCTTGTTAAGGCTGTTACAGTGTTGTTGATATAGTGTATGAGTATGTATTGGTGCTATAGCTGATCTGTTGTCTACTGGGAGTCGTAACCGGCCGGTCGGAGATCGTGCAGTCACCGGTGCTGGGTTTCTTCCTTCGCCAAATGGCTTGGAGGTCTATCAAGGACAGCAGGCTGGTGTGATACCACGAGGAGTGACTCCAGTCGGAGGTGCCAGCCTCCAGCGAGGCCCTTCATCGCCGCTCGCTACCGACGTTAGTGTTCTCTATATTCTCGTATATCGTGGCATCAAGTTGAAACTTGACATGTATGGTATTTGGTTAAAATTGAAAATATTAAATATTGGTATTGGAAGGTCTTAATACAACACTGATACTAGACCAGTTAAGTTGGTCACACTCTACATTTTATCAGTAATCAGATACTGGGAGTGCTGTTTTTAGTGCTGGTTGCAAAATTCCACTGTGTTTTGCTAACTTGTTCATTATCTCACCTATCATTAAGTCATCCAGCAATTAAAGCCGTGTCCTTGTGGCGGGGCAGTGTAGTTAAGCACAGCATTTGCTGTCATAATACGACTACAAGGTTTGCAACGAGCCTAAGATGAAACGTGTATGTTGCCCCCAGCTTGCCCTTAAACCCCCAAAGGGGGCTGAAGAAGAACACAAAGTTTTCATTGATACACTCAAAACCACGGAGCGGCCCACACCGCACATGCGCGGAGATCATTGACAGCTCAGAGCTCGGAACACTCATGCGAATAAAAGTACTTATGAACATGACATGACGGTTACAAGCAATCAGACTAACTATTATACGCTGCACTAACATTCTAGTGACAAAAAAGCAGTCTACTAACTCGTTCTTAATTAAATATGCAGTATGGTCAGCAATTAGCAGTGGATGCCGGTATAGCTGAGCCGGAGAAGTTGGGATTTCAGAGTTAATCAGGCCAGCGGAGGTCGCTGCAGGGATTTCCGTCAGTACTGCACCTTGTAGTCGATTTCCATTTTTTTCTATTAGCAACCGTAACGATGATATATGTGCACTCTCTCTCTGCGGCAGGCTGAGCTTCTTGTTCTTCTCAGAGTTCCTTCTTAGAAGTAAGAATTGCAGCATTTGCCCAATAAAATTTTTGATTATCTCAAAAACCTGTGGGAAATAAGAGGTTTTTGTCAGAGTACCGATAAGAAATTTCTAGGTGAGAATTGGCAAAGATTGAACTACTTTCTGCAAAAGTTCTGTACAACCGGTTCCGTTAACGCACTCCAGGAAGCGGTCGACAGCGGTCGTTTCGAACTGCAGATAACCTTGCCGCAGTGACAACTTTGACGTGTAGTGTGACGCAGTTATGTCATCACCGAACTGTTAGATAAGTAAATTGTTTTTAATGGCTCGCAGTGTAGTTCCTGTCGTGTATTAACGAGATGTCGCTGGCTGTTACAGAGACTGCTGATGGCCCAGCAGCAGTTACCAGTAGGTGCCAATACGCAGCTGACAGGGGCTCATAATCAAACTCGTGAGGCTCTGGCTGTTCGCTCGCTCATCTCGGAGTGCGTCCAGCTGGTGAAGCTGCTGCGTACTCTGTACCAGTGGAGGCTGTCTCCGGCTGTGCGCAATCTGGAGCAGCTTGGCCAGCGCGACGCCGAGGCTCAGATAATGACCGCCATACGACAGGTTCATGGTCTTTCGTTTGATTACGGTATACTTATTTTACTGTAACTCAAACCTGTTCTATTTAGAGATACTGGCGCACATAGATCAGTGAATTTTCAAAATGACATCAGAATTACTAGTACGGTGTATTTAATGCTTGTGAAACGACAGTTGCATACACGTGCTCGTAACTAGTGTTGTGAGAAACGTTTCTATTTGATGGTGAAATATTTCATGCAATTTTGCGGAGTTATTTCAGTTTTTAGAAAAGTATTTCAAACGGGCAAGATTCCTGTTTTCTTGAGGAAATTGCAGGAAGTAAATGTATTATGTATAGGTTAGCATAAATGATGAACAATAGACCCTGGACTAAGTATAATTCACCTTAGCATTGATTACAGACTGGTAATTTCACATGCTACATGTAAGTGAATTACCTCTTACTGAACAGTCAGTCAACCACTAAAGTTTGTTGTTTGTTTTTTACTTCAAGTTTAATGGCTGTTAACGGCATTGTTAGGCCATTTCTGCTTGGGAATAATATTAAATATTACATTTATACTTAAATATAATATGTCAAAAAATTGAAACGTTTCAAGCTTTTTCTGGCCAAAAACCTTCAGATTTGAAATTTTTCAAATGAACGATTTCATTGTTACATTACTACTCATAGCCACAGTCGTGTAAGGTTAAAGGTCGTCATCATCATTGTCTCGTATATTTAAAGCAAGCTCCTCCACTTCCAGCCTTTCTGCACTGAAATTCTTTTATTAGGCCTAATTTTCCGTCACATAGCATTCGAGAGATGTTCAGTCAGCCGGCCCTGTGTCACCTGATTTCCTGAGTACGGGTATCATCTCCACTTGTAACAAGACTATATTTACCAGTCGTGTGCTGTGCAGTTTGGGGCTAGTCATGTGCCGAATGATGATTGAGGCTGTAAATTCTTTGTAGGCATTGCGGGAATCGCAAAATACCCGAATTTAAGCTACCTCTGCGAATATCAGTGTTTTCCTGCGATCGCCACGAATTTGACAATTTTGTGCATCAAAAATTCGTCATGCAGTTTATCAATATCATCAATGATCTACTGGTGAACACTCATTAAACTTACATTAAAGTGTCACTGTTTATTTGCTGAGTGATTTGATGTTTACACTGGTGCTAAGTGGTGAATGAGTCTTGTTTACGTTAACCCTATAACCTGCCATGTGTAGGTGGATGAGAAGATTAATGAGAAGCTGTTTGGTCAGCTGCTCTGTCTACCACAGACCACACTGCTTGTTGATGTTAAAGATCTTGGATATGAAAATGGTGCTCTTGCTGCTATGGATTTGGTTCACCAGTTCAAGGTGAGAGTCTTACTTCAGCAGTTGTGGATTGGCATGTGTAGGTAGGGTAAACGTAAACGTGGATTTGTATAGTGCCTCGTCATGAACACACCTCTAAGGCACTTGGGTATGGCACGCGTTCTGAAGCGATCTCACAGTTTTACCTGCGAGTCCCACATTCATCCGCTAACAGAATGAACCATACCTGCCTTTTCCTTGCCAGCTGAAGCTGGTCGTCATTTACCGACGTTGGAAGTATGTAAGTCTGTTTGTCCGTCTGTCTGTAATACAATGACTTTTGAAAGCTTTGATGTAGGAAGTTCATTTTTGGTTCTGCGATACAGCTTGACGGGATGTGGGTCATGCTCGTATACTGAGGTCATCGGGTCAGGGTCAAGTTAAGGTCACAGGAGCAGAAAAGGTCAGAAATCTTTATTTCCGCAACGTAAAACTTCAGTCTGCAATAATTCCAATTCGGTAACACACAGAATAGTGAAGTTTTCGTTTAGCATGCAGTTTTTTGGCTATGGCAGATTGAATGGTCTGACTACCGGTACCATCTTTGTCATGTTACCAAAAGTGACCACATGTAACTAGATGCGCACATTCACTCTTGGTAGGCCTTAGATTAGAAGGCAGTCTTGTTAAGAAATAACTCTGTACCCACACTTTGTTCCGGAGAAATGGTATTGAATTTTTAAAATTAATTACACGATTTTTAACTACTAATTATCTGCCATATATGTCAATCCTGTACCTGGCATAACACAGTGGCCGATTTGTAACGCTTGCTTTTAATGGAAATAATGATCGACTAATTAATTAGTAATCCAGTAATAATGTGGTCTGTAGGAGTTGAAGGTTGCTGCTGGTCAGAGTATGCAGGCAAGCCCACCACAGAGCTATGTATCACCGACATCCATGTCGCCCAGTGCACTTGGGTGGTCCGCAGCGACGACAGGTGTTTCCATGCCAGCTACTGTGCCAGTTGATGTCAAGCCCACTGTTGCTGATAACAGGTACTTACATTCTCTCGTATTTTTGCCCGACGAGGGTGAGACCACATTGCGAGTACTTTTAGATACGAGTTGAGCGAGGTTTAACATCCCACCAAACACATTATGGGTCTTATCGGGGATGGCTTTTTACAGGTCATATGACCAAACCACCAGTGTCAAAGCACTGAAGGAAGATAGGTCGTAAGGATTAGGCTTCAAGGTCCACCCCACCGTGCTCACAATAATACAACACGTTTGCAGTATGAAACAGAAACATGCAAAATACATTAAACATATTCTTTAGGTTGGTAAAACATTTATTATGAAAATTAAATCAAACACAACCAACAATGATTTAAGGAGGGACGCAGTTCTATGAACCGGGATGAGGGCAGCTACACACTGAGCCACACGTACGACAGATTTCTTGCCACGTCACATCACTACCGTGGCAAGAACTGAAAGAAGAATTAGTTTCATTTTCTTCTGACGAAGGCCTCTGATAGAGACCGAAACGTCAAGGTAAATCGTTGTTGGTTGTGTTTGATTTAATTTTCGTCATAAATGCAAAATACATGCAGATAAACACAAATGAATCTACACACAGTGAAATAGTCCCAGTGTGACAAAACCCAATCCAGAGAACTGTAAGAACTGCTCATCTGAGTGTGCTTATGACTGTGCACAGCTTCAGTACACAATACAATACAGAACAGTTCTGTACAACAGCATCCGCCTGTTAAAATGTGATGTGTTGTGATAAATGTGCAGTGAGGATGGACGTATTGTCTGTAGTGTTGGTAAGGCTGCATCATCTGTGCTGGAGATCAAAGAGTTTGTTCCTGGTCGACCATGGGCATCCCAGCCACCCAGTGATGCGGTCTCCTCCGAAGCAGCATCCACCACTGCTGCTGGAGCTAGCCAGGGACTCGGCAATCGCTGTAGCTCTCTTGCCGACATGGAAAAGCTGGTCGTTACCAGCAGTTCTCGGCTGTCGTCATCAGAGTGGTCGCTGGATGCATCTGCTGCTGGCGGATCAGCTGCTGCTGGTGGATCAAAGGGAACTGTGGATCCTGCAGGGTCGTTGCCCACTTTGTGGACTCCACTGGATGCATCTGCAGGCACTCCCGTACCATCCTCTAAGAGTAAGAACTTTTGTAGCTAATTTATTACTTCTGCCAGAGACGTTATGTTTTTCCCGACATTTGTCTGTCTGTCTGTCTGGTTGTTGGCAACTTTGCACAAAACTGTTGATTGAATTTTCATGAAAATTTTACCAGAGATGCATCCGTGGAACGGGAAGAACTTATAAAACTTTCTGAAATCGTGCACCGCAAAATCCTGATCTGGGATTTTTTGAGGATTCTTCAACACAGCGAGATCAGGCATTTTTGCATAGTTTGGAAAACTGATCGGATCTTCCATGATATTTCTACCATATTGTATCCTCGTAGATGTGTCTTTGGATAAGGAAGTGACCATGAAATTTTGGAAAGCAGTCAGATGTATCGAGACTGGATTTACCTTGGTGGAGATCTGCGCTCTATGAGTGCACTTGTTGATAAATCATTTTTGTTCTTTTATTCTTAACTATTACTTTCTTCGTGCAAGTGAATGATTAATAGTGCAGATCTGCAGTTAATCAGTAATTATGTGCAAAACTTAAAAAAAAGAGAAACTGCTCATTTGTGTCATGCTGCTTAGTAATTTTGTAAGTATAGGTAATCTTCCTGTGAACGTGCTGAATGACATTAAATTTTATCAGTAAGTTGCATCGCGTCACGAGAACCTTTTGTTCTCTCTTTGACCTCTTCCTGCACCCGTTAAAACTCGGGCCATGTCTTATTATTCTGGGACCAGCACACACTGTGACAAGCGCGATGTGATATGGCATGGACCCCCTCCCCTCTATAATGTGCTGAGTGGGACGTTAAGCCTCTACGCTACTACTACTATGGCGTGGATGGCGAGACTGTGTGTGTTAAGAAGTGTCAGTTTGTTAGGAAGTAAGTAAAATGTCGATGTATATAGCACATTGTCGTAAAGAACCTCTAATGCTGTGTTTGCAGATGAACTGGTGGTCGCTGCTCTTCCATGCACTCTGATACTGAAGAGCGTCTCTGTCAAGGTATGATGTTAGTTAATACGTCATGGTACTACTGGCGCCTCTGAATCTTTAGTGCCTCTGAATCGTCGGATTTGATGGCGCTATATAAATTAGTTTTGAACATTTAACTTTAACTATGCATACATATATCTTCAAGGTCAAGTTAATATATCACGGTCATTGGGTCGATGTTACAGAAGTGACCTTGCGCTCTAAATTTTAGTTGCTTCGACCTGGAGTTCCCGGAGCCGGAACCATGATCAGCCGGCAGAGCTTTGCTGTCTTGGGACGGTCTCTGTGGAACAGTCTTCGGGCTGCTCTACAGAGACGGAGATGACACTGCACACTTTCAAGCGACAACACAGAGGCTTTTCTGTTCCACATCTGATGTGTCGACGAACATAAAAAAACATCTACCACTGCCCGGCGCTGTCGTGGCATTTTTCCGTTATTCTGGCACCGGACACAAACTGCCGACTTACTTACTGTATTGTTTATTTTTGGTATGCAGGTACATCTGCGGCATATATAGTCCAGTTCATATGTTAAGGGCGCGGTCACAGGAGCAAAAAAGCCTGTCTGTGTGTAGTGTTCACTGCTGTTACACCTTCATCTGAAAGACAGTCTAGTTAGTGCTGTTGTTATCGTTACTGAGATGCATTGTATATTGCCAGGTTGACAGTGCAATGCTGAAGAACCTGTGTGCCAGTCACGGCCGGGTCAAGAGCTTTTCTCCACATCTGGACAAAGGCGAGGCGACGGTGACGTACTCCGTTCACAGCGACGCAGTCCGCGCTCAGCGAGCACTCAACATGTGCCTTCTCGGAGACTGCCACATGGTGGCGGAGTTCACCGGCGGCGGCGGCGACGTGGTGTCAGCAGGCAGCTCGGCAGTGCCACTGCCTAGCGCTGCAGTGACGGAGTGGAGTGTCGGCACCTATGATCATGGATGGAGCGTTGGCGACGACGGCGGCGACAGCTCGCTGCTGCCTGCTGGCCTTCTCAATGACTCCTGCTAATTTCCACCTGTCCTCACTTAACCGCGGAGAGCCTCCGACCTGGCTGGAGTTGTGGGGAATATTCTACCAGAAAGCAGTGAATCAGTACCGAACATTTTATGGAAAATAAATCCAATCCGTTTGCTAGTATACCCACCACACACCTGCAGTTCTGAGTAAATTCTGTGCGAAAGCAATAAACTGGTGGTAAATATGTGTGCGGAGAGCTAACTGTTTTGCTACGGGACTCATCTCACCGATGGTTTCTGAAAATCGGGTGTGTACTGACCCTCACTGCGATGGGTCTAGTACACAGATTTGCAGGCAAACCTAGTTAGTTACCAGCATCCAATGCTGTACTCGTGTCAGTTTTGGATGTATTGGTAGGTGTGTGTAAAGCATGCGCCACCTGCCGGAATGTGCCATAGTGAAAGGGTTAAAGACTGTCGACTAGGGTCATGGTTAATGACACAAAATATCTCTAGTATTCGTATCAGTAGTCTTTGGGACGCGAATGTAATACCTCGACGACAATTATGCATTACTTGCCAGTTCTAACAGTGCAATGCATAGTTGTTTATTTGGCCTCTGTGTCGGTCTTAAATTCTCAAGTATCGGAGATATTCGGGTGAATTTGTTGGCAGCAAAATTCTGGTGGTCCAAATTACAGCCGGGGAAAGAGGACCCCCATGCCGTAGGCGAGCAGGTACAGATTTCCTATTTGTTCACATCTTTGGCGGCCGCAGCCATTTTAGTTCACCGTAGAATCATGTTAGAGCTGTTACGCGATGATTATTTAAGTCACTTTGAAAACTTGAAAGAAAAGCGAGGATGACAATGTTTGTTTTCGTTTTGTTGCGGACAGAGCGCGCGCGCGCGTGCGCATGTTTTTCATAGCATGTCGATTTCGCAGATTGTGAGTGAGTTTGGCACATGCGGTAGTTCGTTCCGTATGTTTGTGATTTTTTTTCGTCATCTGACTGAGTTGTGTCTGTGCGTGGTTTATCGATATCAGGGTTGCATTCGGGCCGCGGAGCGATAGAGATTGTAACGATAATTGTTGTTTCCATGCATTAATAGTCAAGGGTTGGGCACTGCATGCATCACCCTGTCTTGTTTTGCGGGTCCGTTTTTGCCCAATACGATCAGGGTGACCACTGGAAAATGTGGAAATTTAAGAGTATTCTGTAGCAGTCGGTGAAATATCAGGAAATTTACCAAAAGTCGGGTAAGTGTGGGGAAAAAGCTTATCGGGGAAAACTGTTTTTCACACCTTCGTGTTTGGGCTACACCGGTGTTGGTAGCGTAATGTATGCACATTTATTCTGTCGTTAAATGTGGTGTTGGTAACCACATCTCGGGTAAGAGTTTGGGAAATGTCCAGAATTTCACGGCGCCTGGACAGTGGTCGCCCTGTATGATAACGTAACTTCTGTTCGTACCTGTGATTTATTTCATATCGTTTGTCTTCAGGATTTGGGCATCCGAACCAAGCTGGACCTGCGACGCAATAGTATCGCAATAATCGTATGTCATTGTGTGTAAAATGTATATGCATCTTAGCAGAGTGTCACGTATGTTCCTTGGGCTTAGCAGCTGTAGACCGACTCATGTAGGATAGTTGGCGTTCGTGATTCGTTTTTTGTTTCGTGCAAATCCACAATTCAGCAACAGTATTAACACAACAGTAATTCATCGTAGTCTCTGGTGACGTGTGTTACGGTTAATTTTCAATACTCGGCTGATATTCGTTGTCGCGTGCAGCTCTAAGACTGAATAATTAAGACTTGTGTGCTTTAACACATTATTTCACAGGTTCTTAATCTTCTTGTCCATATTTCCAGTGATTGGCTTACAGTGTCCTGTGCAGTAGATAGTGAAAGGGTTGAGGAATTTTTGATGTCGTTCTGCTCCGGGCAGTTAACCTGCACTTGGGGCAAACTTTTTAATCACAACATTGCCGTGAGTTCTCAGCGTTATTATATCAAACACGTTATTATATCAGTCTGTCTGTCTGTATTTATCGGTAGTAATCTATTCCAGAATTGCCAAACTCGTGTGAGAACGTCTGCAGGCTGCATAAACGGACCTCACAGACCACATGCGACCTGCAAGCTGGTTTGTCTACCACTGTTCTCCTTAATTCAAAATAATCACATACTGCAGGTTGTAGTGGTAGTGTTGTTCTTCAATGACCACATCCCGTTGCATTCTTCCAGAGATCTGAAGGTAGAATGTCATTGTTTTCCTTTCATATCTGATCGACCCGCCTACAGTGGACCCACCGGGAGGACGTTTATGCTCCCATACGGTCCAGTTATGCGGCCATAATCCGTGTTCTCGATCCTCCGGTTAAGAACCTGTGACTGTTGTGTTTTGCGATGCATTGTGACTATTGTGATGATATGCAGTTTGGTGCTTCGTGTCCAGTATCTACCCTCGTAGCCGTTGTTCTGCGTCTGTCAATCAAGCGTTGTGTCTCAGGTGACTGAGGCTTGCTGTGTGCTAACCCGTCATTGCAGCAGTGCACAGGCAGGTTAACCCATTACCGTTGATTGGCCGCTCAGATAACCACAGCCATTGAGCCATTGTGTGGCCCTTGGTGGAGAGGGTGCATTTGGTGCCACAAGGAGGGACTCGGTGCTCGGGGCCTTCTTTGCTGTACAAAACGTCAGAGCCTACCCATCAATGGCAACTGTACCGCACTCACCACTGACACTAAACGCATCTGCGAGCTTTGATAATCCAAATAGTCACCAAGATTTGATAACCTTCAGACTAGGGAGCTGCATGGGGACACATTTACGTCCCCATCTCGTGGTTGTAGTCCCCATACCCACCCAATCCCCGCAAAATTTTCTCATTTTGTCCCCGTCCCTGCAGCAGTCATCCCCATACCGTCCCCACTGGTCTGTATCCCAGTCCCAGATACAGTTGAATGAATTAATAGTACAATAGTTACATCTGCAGTTTTACTTCTTCGCTGGTTCTGGGGCCCGATTTTCAAAATTTCGTAAGGTTTTCCCGAGTTCGTCGTAAGATTTTCATAAATTAGCAAGATACAATTTCCTAATATTTTCATAAGATCTTTGTAATATTTTTTGAAAATCACGTGCTCATCCTAAGT
>Ga0049105_1000137_pt1 | contig 18410 bp, 11 predicted proteins | sample WorMetvaBAHAMAS1_FD_61260 | JGI IMG/M metagenome (GOLD analysis project Ga0049105, IMG submission 61260) | Worm MetaG Olavius vacuus BAHAMAS.1 | ecosystem: Host-associated > Annelida > Digestive system > Unclassified | place: Germany: Marburg | collected 2013-04-09
GTAAAAGCAATGGTGTTATAGCACACAAAAATTAAGTATAATATTTTATAATTTTACATTTAGATTAGGCCTACTATTCTGCGCAACGTATATCATGCTTTAATCAATCCGGATCAGTGGAAGCTGGGGCTTGTATTTTATTTCTGACTGATTATCCATGAACGGTCATAGCCATGGGACTGTCAGCTGTATAGTGTATGGGCGTGGTTGGGAAAAAGTGAAAAGTATTGTGGAGTTTTGTCACTATACAGCAGCGTTCCCATGCATTCTCTCCATAGTTTAACAAGGGGAACGCCGTTCCCATGCGTTCCAACGGAATTTTAACAATGGGAACGGCGTTCCCACACGTTCCCCTTCGAAATGACCACTGAGACGGACGCACGACGACATATAGCGAACATGAACATGAGTTCACGTTCGCTAATAAAAACCACTAAGTAAACATGGTGTGTTAGACTAAGCCTACTACTACTACCCTTACTACTACTACTACCACCAGCACCAGCACCACCACCACCACTACTTGTGACACCAGTACCACCGGCCGCTAGGAGGCGCCAGTGTCCTTGGCATACACATAAAAGTGAGTGGAGTCAGCAATATTGTCTCTTCTAGTATTTGTACACAGTCATGGCGGAAGGCAATGTTGGTTCAATGTGGCATAAGAGTTTAGCAAATTTGCCGTCGATAACAGTTGATCCACACTTTCCTTCATTTCTTGTCCGCAGGAAACTGATGAAAATGCAGTTCTTTGCCTGTTCTTTCTCTATATTCATCCTCACATCGCCAACCAATCGTGCAAAACATCACACAGCAGTGTGCCATGACTGTTTGCACGGAACGCCTCGTTTTCATATGACTTTCTCCAAAATTTTGTGACTAAGGCCGATAGCAAATGCTATCTTTTAAGTTCATAATACTACCAAAAACCATCAAGAATAAAAATGCCTCAGTTGTACTAGTTTTCCACACAGACCACCCACAGAGTGACAGTAGTAGCTGCCTTCGCAGTCAGACCGTACTGATCACAGCAGCATCATAAGATCTGAACAATACTTAACCACTAATGCAGAAAACTCCTCACCACAATGTATAGTATCAACAAATGCAGCAAAACAATACAAAACATCACATCAGAAAAGAACATATCGTAAACTTATATTTTATATTTTACTAAGTAATAATAGTAATAATAATGCAAATTAAAAAGCTAAATGGAACCTCTATCTGAACAGCTGTAAGTTCAGTTTGGTGTTTCTCTAGAACTTGTTCCACTTCATGAAGTTCTTGCTGTCGTCTCATGATCGTTTCTTCCAGACAGTGAAGCTCGTTCAGCAACCGAAATTTATTGGACTCAAACAGCACTTTGTCTCTGCCACGATAAGTGCCTTTGTGATTACCATAGCTACAACAAGCAAACACATTGATCCACACACACGCAGTTATCATCTAAATTTTTCCCATGCATTTCCTATCCTAAATACCCCCTTCTCCTTCAACATCTGAGCCATGATGATTGTCTGGAGGTAAGAGGGGAAATTATCAGAACTGTTCTATGCTGTATTGTGTACTGAAGCTGTGCACAGTCATAAACACACTTAGACGAGCAGTACTTACAGTTCTCTGGATTGCGTTTTGTCTCACTGGGGCAATTTTCCTGTGTGTAGATTCCTGTATGTTTATGTTTGTGTTTTCTGTGTATTTTGTGTTTATTTTTCATACTGCATGTTGTATTATGTAACACGGTGGGGTGGACCTGATGGGATTGAAGCATAATCCTTAGGAAACTATCTTCCTTCAGTGCTCTGACACTGTTGGTTGGGTCCTTTGACCTGTAAAAACCCGTCACCGATATGGCTTATAAAGTGTTTGGTGGGACATTAAACCTTACTCTCAACTTCAAACTTCCTGTTAATATCTGGCTTCATACATAATAACTGCCATGTCTAGGTCAAATCAGCCTTCTATCCCTACGAGAGAGTAAAATGGGTATCAACATTTTGGCTAAGTAATGCTAAATAATGACAGTGGGTGTAGATAGCAGTACCCTACAGGCACACAGCCCAAGTATGGTAAGTTGGTTTGGTCTGAGGGTCGGCAGCTGCTTCGTGCTGTTCTACATTCATCATAGGAACCAAGTAAACTCTTGCCATGACTTCCTCATGATAACAGCACTATGAATATTGTCCTGAGTATTACTATTATTAGAAAGAAAGAACTTGCGCAAAAAAGATATAAAAACATAGGAGCAAACGTTTCACGTCAGTAATCTAGAGGTTCGACTTTATGGTTTGCAGTATGTCACAGAATATTACAGTAGGTATGTTACAAGGTTAATTTATTAAAAACAGGCTTAATTAATTCAGCTGTTTTAACATAACCAGTAGCGTGACAGACAGATGAATGTACGTTGAAGATAGACGAAACTGCTGCAACACACAGCCCACTGCACTTAAATGCAATGCATCACACAGTGAAAAGTATTACTGATGCAAAACAGATGTATAAGTAGACTGAACCTGTCTGTAGCATGTGTTGCATTATCCGATAAATCAAGTTTATCAACTAGTGCTCTCCTCCTTGCAAGAACGTCTTTCTGCTCCCGAGACATATACTTGATAAATTCCTTCTGCTGCTCTACTGCTAAGTCTAATGCTTCCAACTCAGCTCGACGATCCTACACAATGTTAACAACTAATGCAGGAAAACAACTCACCACAATGTATAGTATCAGCAAATGCAGCAAAATGATACAAAACATCATATCAGGAAGGAACATATCATAAACTTATATTTTATATTTTACTAAGTAATAATAATAATAATAACGCAAATTAAAAAGCTAAATAGAACCTCCATCTGAACAGCTGTAAGATGAGTTTGGTGTTTCTCTAGAACCTGTTCCACTTCATGCAGTTCTTGCTGTCGTCTCATGATCGTTTCTTCCAGACAGTGAAGCTAACAGCTAATAGCTAACAGTTATGTTGACACTTCACCACACAGGTAATGATGTCACATTTTCACTGTCAGGTATGAAAAATGACATGAATATCTGAAAGAAACACAGAGAATGGCTAAAAGATGTATGGTTTCTGAAGTCATACGATCAAGTCTTGTGTAACCGATCAGTGAATAAATAAGAAGTGTGACTTACACGCAACTTTGAGCGTAATCTTTTCGCTGCTTTTTTATTCACGTGATCACCATCATCACTGCAGGAAGCTTCGACGTGACCACGGTTGCTATTACCCAATGTGTGTCTCTTCTGCCAATGTACACATCGTTTGTCACATGTTATGAACTAACTTAAATACCCTAAAATGTTTGCACATGAGAACGATAACAACTGTTGTGTTGTTCATAGAATTTCAAATTACAAATAGATATAGATTACTGACAACTCCAAATAATCAAACAAATTCATTTTCACATGTTGGATAACTCACCATGGTATCTCTGTAAAGCTCCTTCCACTTTGACACTTTTCTCTGCAGCTTCGCAACATAGTCCTCCTGCATGAAATAAAAGTCGTAATAGCAAGACTAAAGTTACGATTACAACATACATCTGATATTACAAACTGCAACAATTACAATACAGAATGGACAATGAGGAACATGTCTCTCATTATCTAATCGTCACCATCAGTAGCAATATCACCATCACCACCGTTAACAACCACAACAAGACCAATACCACATCACCATCAGCTAATTATCACTGTCATCATCACAGCAGTAGCAGTGGTAGTAATACATTGTAGTACGACAGTCTCCCACGCCACGTTTGAGAGATAACGGACACTATGCGATTCAGAATACAACTAAAAACTCATTTATTTCGGCAATCTTACCCAGACATTGTGTTATAACTGCGTCGCCATAGTGGTCCTTGAAGTTACTAGGCCACTTTAAATAGTTTTCTAATGTAATGTAATGTAATGTAACTTAAAACTGCTCTGTTTCAAAGGGCGTTCCTTGACTCGTAGACTTAGATTTATACTTACTTTTACTGTTTTTACTCGTTTGTCAAGCGCTGGTCATTTTTCATGCAAGTGTTTTACTATGAACTATGAACTACGAACTATTGTAATACATTACAAACATAACAAATCACAAACAAATAACGAACAAGATGGTGATGCTCGGCAATGTTGCATATCAGCTGATTCACGGCAGGTGTTGCACTCGGCCGTGGCAACGCTCCAGGCACAGCTGTGCCAACAGCTCCTGTCAGTCAAAACAACCATCATCACATACACACACAAACACACACATACATCACTGTAACAGGTAATTTTAAGTCTAAAATTTGTTGTAGATCTCCAGAAAAACCTTGAAAATTCTTGAAGTACTAGTTGTACAGGCTTGAAGCTTTCACTCCCAGCCAAAAGAGTCAAAGGACAGAAGCCACAGACACTCTTGTTACGGAGACAATATGATGAATTAACAAGGCCACAATCACTCTAGAAACACTGCACAACACTAGTTCCAAATGAGCAATGTAAAATCTACATTTCAGGTGGCACGGTGGCACAATCTGTAGAGCATCAGAGAGACGGAGTGTGTGAATCCAGTCTGTGCAGCAACCGGGTTCAATTCCCGGTGCCGGACATCTATTTCAGTATGTAACCAACCAGCCACCCAAGGCCAACTCAGCCTTCCATCCCTCCGGGGCCGGGTCGGTAAATGAGTACCAGCTTCGGCTGGGATGTAACCAACCAGCCACCCAAGGCCAACTCAGCCTTCCATCCCTCTGGGGCCGGGTCGGTAAATGAGTACCAGCTTCGGCTGGGAAGGCAAAGGCAGGAATGGTTCATTCCGATAGCGGATGAACGTGGGGTGTGCAGGTAAAACTGTGAGATCGCTTGAGAACGTGTGCCATACCTGAGCGCCTTAGAGGTGCGTTCACGACGAGGCGCTATACAAATCCACGTTTACCTTTACTTTTACCTTGGTCAAGTTATTCACACCTACGAGTATGTGCATCCGTCACCAAGCAGTATAATTTGGTACAGGCCTAAGAGCGGTGATGCCCTATGGCTGGAATGGTAACGTGCAGGGGTTTATCTAGCCACCCCATACAAGGGAGTACTCCCCTCCTAAAAATTCTACTCCCCCTAACCAAGCACTGTTAACTCCCCCTCAGGAGTGGTGTACCATGAGATACGTGCGTTGTCTGAAACACTGAGAACTGCAAGCTAACTGCCCTGAGACCAGAATCAGCTTCAAGCCCTATGCTTGACTTACGAGAATATCTTATGTATTAGAGTTCCAATTCTGTTCAGAATAGCCAATTCAAGGACTTTTCAAGGACTTTCAAGGACCGCATTTACGGCTTTTAAAGGCCACCAAAGTAACACAATACTGCATGATTATAAGTACGTCTGCAAAAGTACGATTTAAATATGCACATCCGGAAATTTTACCAAGAATGAACGTACTCATCGAGCATTACCATGAAAACTGCAGCAACCACAGAGACAAATAACACTGACAAATAAACGTTTGCTAATCACTGTCATGTATGAAGTTCACATCACGAGGACACATGCAGGACTTTCAGGATCTGATTTCAGAACTTTTAATGATTTTGTTTTTTATCAAAATCGAAAAAATTGCAGGACTTACAAGAACCCACAGAAACCTGAAGTATGCTACTGTATCACAGCACAGTAAATATCGCTGCAGCATTGAGATTTGCCAATAATGTGAAGTCTCAGAAAGCATGAATGTATGTGGCAAAACAGTAAGATATTGGTAAAATTCTCAAGCATAATGACTGTAACAGTGCCTTACTTACTATGGAGTACGTAATAAAATACAATGATACCAAAAAATCCCACGGCTCAGCAGTGCACAAAGTGGATACGAAGTAATGTTAGTATGACAAAGATAAATTACACATAAAATACAAAGAAATGTACCTGGCATTGTGACAACAGATGGAGGAAGTGGCACATTCACTTGACCAGGCGGCAATGAGTTTACATGTACAAGTGGCTGAGGATGAGCTAACTGCTGTGCCGCAGCTGGTGCATTAACAAAGGATGACATCTGAGGCTGTACACCAGTGAATGGCCGCGGCACTTGCACTGCAGGAGGAACTCTATGGGTTGTCATAGAAATATCAAATGAAGGCACGGGCTGTGAAGCAGCAGCAGAACCAATGTAACTGCTGTCACCAGGTGTTACACGAGTCTGATGATAGCTTGGTGGAAGTGTCGTGCCAGTGGCTTGATCAGTGTAACGTCGTGGCTGCTGAAACTGCTGCAAGTGATGCTGATGTCCTGCTTCATCTACTTCATTGTACATGTGACCTGCACACATATTCACAACATACTGAAACTGTCATCCATTAAATAATAACAACAACAAGTTTCGGCATTTTATTCCGTTTTTAATGTTTGTCTTTAATCGATGACTATCAAGGATAATAAAAAATAATAATAACACTTTCACTTACGACAAACTACACACAACACATTTATCACAATCAGAACATCACAGTAACTACTGAACAGAGCTGGAATCCTAATACATAAGATATTCCCATAAGTCAAGCATAGGGCTTTGAGCTGATTCTGGTCTCTAGGCAGTCAGCTTATGACAAACTACGCACAACACATTTATCACAATCAGAACATCATAGTAACTACACTCTTCACGTGCAGCAAAAAACAGCCCACAGAAAATTAACACCTTCAACACTATTCTCCGTTTCTGTGTGATTGGCCTACATTCTGTGCTTACAATGGGTTTGGCTGAATTTGACATGAGCATCCTGGTCAGAATGTTGAAAACTGCTACACCAAAGCTTTCACGAGCTAGATGAGCTGCGTGATAGTTAGTCAGCAAGCAGAACAGACAGCACAGAAGACATCTAGTGACACATGTACCCAATATCTGTTTCCTTGATAAAATTCTTGGTGTACAATGTACACTACAAATAACGGCTTATAAAATGCTTCATGATAAACAGTATATGCTATCAATACAACAAAACTCACCTTGCAAATTGACAACTCTGTGTTTAATGTGGCCACGGCTCTAAAACATTTTAACAAATAGAAGAGTACTAGAAGGTATTTCTCAAGTCAGCCACACAGTGGCTTTGTACATAAGAATAATGTTATTTATGCAGGAAATAGTAGCCACCAATGTTACTTTCCAGTTCCAATAAAACTCTAGCAGTCATAAAATACACTTTATATCTAAAAAAATGACTGATAAATCACAGATTAGTAAGTTATCGGCATGGCCTGGGTTCAACTCACCAGCGTGCTGGATGATTTGTGTCACGATTAATAGTAAGCATAAAACTTAATTTCTTGGACAGAGGGTTTCTCAGTGTCATCTGTGATCTGTGACTGCTGCCACCTCTGAATCTGACCCCATCATGAACAAATGTGTACATTTATTTACTTATTCATATAACAATAAACCATGCTCCATTAATTAATTTTTGAACTGAGCTAGCAACCCATTAGTTACTGTATCGAACACGTGCGACACACTGCACATCTTATCAACGTAACAGTCACTGTTCACTACTACTGATTCTTCAGTGACTTACTAACAATACTCAGACTTTTCTATGGTTTTTAAACAGCAACAACAATTTACCTATCAACTGGCCTCATCTCTGATGCTGTCAACTAGTGACTTTAGTATCTCTGTCTATGGTATGTACAATGACTGAATGCTACCTGACTATTATGTTTGTCAGCAGTCTGCCCCGTCGAACGATGCAAGGATTCGACATTTCCACGGTAAGCATTCGACGGAATCTCAGCTGCCTGACTGTGACCTTGTCTGTGAGCTGCTTGGCTGTCTGAATAATAATCTGTCCACAGTCAGTATTTTTTTAACAACAAACTATACGTTCTGTATATTTTTAACAATAGCTAATATGGCAGCAGCAACTTCTGCTAATGAATTACGATGCAATATCAGAATGAGATAAGACTTTATAACAACAAGATTGCTTTCTAATCTAAGGCACCACCACCTGCAAATGAGTTCACATTCCATGTGAGATCTTCCAATAGATTCTCCAGGTAATCAATCTTTAGTCGTTGCTTTTTGACAACTGAAAGTATCTGTTCAACAGTGTCATCCTTCTCATCTGTGCCAGAACCAACAGTACATCACACAACTATACACAAATCACTAGTTAAATACAACAACAGATGTGAGAAATTTTGACATATCGACTTTATGCAACGTGAACTAGAGACGGGTCAATGTCAAATTTTCAAAATAAACAATATATGGCATTCTCAAAATGTCATGATATTAATATCGATACTTGCTAGCCAAACTAGTGTTGAGACAGAAAGAGCAGTTTTTTGGCAAGATGTGGTTTCAAGTTAATACAGCAATCAGATATAACAGCATCAGTCTTTGAAAAAACCTGTCACAAAAGACTTATCTTATATTATCAGAAACACTCTACAACTTCTAACAGTGATAAAAATACCATGGGTTAAATATTCTTTGATAAACAGCCAGAATTGGATGCATGTCATCAATGATGTTAACTGCTTGTAAACATGTCACCTCTGACAGGTAAAGATTGTTGTTCCCGACTTCACTAAGCTGCCAAACTGGCTACCTAACTCACCTGATCTGAATCATGTTGATTACTCAAGGGTGCTCTTCAACAGCTGGTATACTGTCAAGTGGGTGGTCAAGGACAGTGACCATCTGAAACAAGTCTTGAACAGTTGCTGGTACATGATCAGCCAAGAACTAATCACTGATGCTGTTGTCCAGTGGTCTAAACAACTGTTGTTGGTCATTTGTTCTGAGGGTGGACACATTGAGCATCGTTTTCGTTAGTTCACTGATATTTGCTTGTTGCAAACTGTTCTTCTGCCATGATAGCATTAAAAATGTTGCTGGAATTAACGTTTACAGAGTACTTCACTTACCAGCTACCGTACAAAGAATATTTAATTACAATATTCAAATTCTGTCCTTTCCTATGTTACCAGTTAATTTCAAAACATTTTGATGTAAACCACGTGACTTTGTTGCCGACGATTGCAAAACTATGGTGCACTAAACTATGTGCAATTTTTTCAGGGCCACTCTGTATATCAAGCACGTTGATATACTAGCAACAATCATGATAACAGATATTTGATAAACAAACCACTATATCTATCATCAACTGGACTGTATTGGTGCCTTCCACGTGCACGATGCGTCTTGCCTCTGTTTCTATGCTGCAGTTGTGTCTTCATTGAATCACTGTCTGCCTTTCTCCTCCTCAGGTCTTCTTTAGGGCCTGTCGTCGACTGTGTCTGCAACATACAGAATGGTCCAGAAACAACTGCACAAAGTTTGAAGCACCGTCATTCTGCAACAGTTTGCAGTAAAATCACGTGGTTTTCGCCATAATACTCAGAAAAGATCACTGTCTACCAATGAATGTAAAATCTGTAGCAGTTGGTGAAATATTTTTTGATAAACAGCCGGCACTGGATACATGTTATCAGCGACATCACCCTGCATGTGAACATGACACCTCTCTGACAGTTGAAGATCGACTGCTAACAAAGACTTTGCAAACTGAAAAAGCTGGATTGTTGAAAAAAATAATTGTTGAGTTTCCAGCGAGACAGTGGAAATGGCATATGCTGTTTGATCTTTTACAAATAATTGAGTCTACTGGCTTCGCTAAAGGATGTGTGGTAGCAATCAACGTCGTTCAGAGTGAACTAAATCAAATATCAAGTCAATTAATAACTTAAACTGCAGCCAAGACACACAACCAGGTTACTATTTCTTAGAGTGGAAATGTTTTCCGTTAATTTTGTAATGTTCACTATTTGCAAACTTTTCTTCTCTCATGGCAGCACTGAAAATGTCGCTGATATTGATACTTTTTGAGAAGTTCCCTTACCAGCTGCCAAACATCGAACAAAGAATATTTAATCACACTATTCAATATTTGCCCATTCTTTGTGTTACCAGTTAATTTCTGAGCATTTTGGTGAAAACCATGTGATTCTACTGCAAACAGTTGCAAAATGACGGTGCATTAAACTTTGTGCAATTTTTTCTAGACCATGCTGTATATCAATTATTAATTTGTCAAAATTATATAAGCTTACTGCAAAAATGCAAAGACTTCAGTCACATACTGTAAACTATCAATGACAGCATTTACTCGACAGTAGTTATTATTGCCAAGGATGCCATAAAAATTCATCCAGTTCATTTGATGAACATCAGGCAGCTGCCAACTCTAAAATCAAACAAGCTGACTTGCCACAGTCCTCTTTAATATTGCATCCGGATTCCTGATTGCCATTTATTGCTATTAATTAGCTGAAACTGAAAGTGTTTTGTTGCTTTTTAGTGTACTGTCTAAACGTTCTTAATTACTGCGTGCATACAGACAGAACTGATGTTATAATAATATGTCTAGGTGACGGTCTAACCTTCAAACTTTGATTAGAATAGCACAAAATTTATTGCTCTTTTAGAAGAAGAATGAACATTTCTACATAGACAGCAAGGTCAGTTGCGAGGGAGATCATCCCTTTTATAGCCTTCAGTTAAACCCAGTTAAGCTAGCACATCCCAAACTGGCCAAATGGCCAGCTCAGCCGACACATTTAACTAACTGCACTAGATAGAACTCACCAATTCCTCCCTAGCAGTGGTCAGCACTATCGCCAGTACTAATTTCACCTACCCACAGAGGCATGGACAGACTGCATTGGCCTGGATGGTTGACTAAATAGCAAGATGGTGCAAACATAACATCAAGATGGTGTGAACAGTACTCAAACCTGCAAATGGTCACCCATCCCAGTGTTAACCAAGCCTGACATAGAGCAACTATCTTCATTGAGACCCATGCACTACCACTACGCCACACTGCCACCATGAAACAGAAGATCAAGATTAACACAAGTGCACCTTGGATTTAGCAGCGACGTCACTGGCAGTGAGAAGACCCTTCAGTTCGTTTATCTCATCTTGCAGTTCATTAAACAACGCGCGTTCCTCCTCGGTCATTGCACTGTACAACTGGCGCTGTCTCACCGACCACTGTAAAGATGACCTAGATCTAGTCTGCGAAGATGATCTAGATCCAGATTGTGACCCTGAAGATGACCCATTTTCTTTGAATGGCGTTGCTGAGTCATTAACAGTTCTATGCTGGCGTTCAGACAGCTGTAACAGCAAACGTCACTGTACCAGCATTTATCATAAAAATATATTTAAAAAACAATATAATTTTAAAAATCATTAACTTACTTTATATATTAAAACAATGAAATATGTCACATTACCAGCTGTCGCACGACAATCATCTATTGGCTTTATTTCTGTTGTTATGTTCAACAGTTGCTCTATGACGTAAGCAGCAAATACAGCAACACAATCAGTACAAAGGTAGTTATATTAATGCTGCCACACTGCAATAAATGTGTAATAACAACAGCATCATGAAATGGCAGCATACAGCTGATTAAATTATAACAGCTGTGACACACATGATTTAAGCAAATTACGAATTCATAAATGTGCCTTCCTCACCACTCGGATTAACTCGTTTTTAAGTCGACAAATTCTGTCTTTTAAAATTTCATTCTGCCGTCTCTCATTGTCAAAGTACAGTGGAAATACATAATTATGACTACACAACACATTCAGTTAAATAGATTAACTGAATGTAAAGGCACTTTCTGGTTAATGGTACTTTTAAAATCAAATTATTTTTCATTTTTCCACTGTACTTCAATAGATGTTAACCAGTTTTCACATTTCTGTGACACATGCTGTTTTCACAATATTACTCAGAGTACTTTATTTCTTGTAATAACAATAACAATAACAGTAATAGCAATATCCTTCAAAGGCAAACAGCATGATCACAGATTACAGAGCACACAGGGTCAACATTGAACCCTCTTGCCTGTCCAAGAAATTAATCTCCAAATGTGCACCAATAACCTTGACACAGATTACTGTATTTTGCACACCTGGGAAGTAGAATCGAGGCCATGTGAGTAACTTGCTCTATACAAGATGACAAATAACATTCAAGTTTAGCATCTGGTGTATTGTCAATCAGTTTAAACTTCTACACTGTTTATTGGCCTGAAAAGTGTCTGCTCTGGCAATCCCAATAAGGTGAGCACAAAAACGCATCAGTTCAATATCCAGACATGTGCTGCCAACATTCAATTTCCACTGTATCTCCTAATTTAATTCTGATAAACAGACACATACTTCAATCATCAATAAAATCCTACAGACTTATAAAATTATAAGTAAAAAATAAACATACAACGTCCTTTATTGCTTTTTCAGCCCTCGATCTTTCCTGTGTTTGAACTTTCACCAATTCCTCCTTCAAAGCCATGACTTTTCTTTCAAGCTGAACAGCACAAACAACACATCTTCAGTACTGTTTGGAGTTGTAGTGACTAGCAGTCTATGTGTTAGATACTGTATAAAATTAGATAAATCCGAAACCTGCCTGTGCCTCATTCAAAATCTCCTTGTTTTCTTCCTCATTTCTCACCAAATTATGGCTGCCACCAGTTTCTTGCAGTGTGACAGCAGAGTAATATTTTCGCTGTTGGCACAAACAGACTGTCCTTTGTCTTATGAAACAAAACCTTTACCCATGCACCTGAAAACCTTATCAGCAGCCAATATCTTACAGTTAAGTTCATGCATAACTCCTTCAAACTATGTGCTGATGCTGGTATTTTCAAGGCTGTAATACTGTCCAGACCAGCTGCTTTATTTTGCTACTGTTCTTTTGCTACTGTATTGGCCTTACTAAAATAAACTTATCAGAAGTTCACCAAGGTTAATGTGAATCAGCATTTCAGACTTGCAGCAGACATGACACGGCTAGAGAATGTAATCAACAACAAGAAAAATCACTTTTTCTTTTGATTCCAAAGCATCTTCCATCCGTGCCCGCATCCCAGCTATCTTGTCTTCTACAGTTTCTTGAAGCTCACACAGCACTTGTTCCACTGGCTCTCCAAGATCATGAGCTCGACCATGACCTTTACCTCGGCTTGCTTGACCCGGTTCCTAAAAGTGAACATAACCAATGCATACTCCAAATTTCACAAAGGTGATAATAGTCTGTTAAGGACTGGCATATACAATATACCTGTGTCTATTTGGTCATATTACCCGACTACACCCAATGCAGGATCATCACGCGCTGAGAGACCACATGCCCAGAGCTCGACCTAGATGCAACTGCAAAGATGCAACTGGTTTTGGTACCACTGGACTGAACCTCTAACACATGATTATGGTATCAACTCAGCATGGCATGTTGACACCATAATCATGTGTTAGAGGTGGAGTTCAGTGGTACCAAAACCAGTTGCATCTTTGCAGTTGCATCTAGATTGAGCTGTGGGCATGTGGTCTCTCAGAATGTGATAATCCTAATCCTGGTAAAAAAATCGTGAAGCTGGCTATGAATTGTGAAGGGCATGCTACCAATGATGATGACGATGATGATGCTGGTGGTGAGAACAATGACAAAAAATACACAAACGCTGCAGCATTTCTGAAATGACTGTGCAACGGACTCTTAGTTTCAATGCATGCTTCACACTGACATACTCAGCTGCTTTCACAGTTATTGCCATGTGTTCATTTGCATAACACTTATTTCTTACCGGAAGCAATTTTTAAATACACTCATCAGGGTTGCAATACTGGTTAGCCATGAGCTGCCAGTGCAACAACCCTGATACTACACAAACAGTAATGTCTCAAAATTATAACCACATAAAAGACTTCTCAGAAGTGTTTCATCAGTCACGTTTTCAACAGTAGGTTACCTGTTCTCTTCTCCACATACGGGTATCATACAGGGCAATGTTGTAACAGTTAGAGTCGTACTGAAGAGCACATGTAGTATTTGTCCCAATACGGACAAAATACGCAACCTACTGCTCCAGCCAAATGGAACAAGACTAGAAACGTAGTACAGCCCTAGGATTAAGCTGTATTCAGCAACATGTGATAAAGTGTTAGCTGTATAGACAAAACAGACATACAGAAGTTATTTTGACCATACGTGTACTGACTAAATACTGGTTATCATGAACGAATATGATTAAAGTCTCATGAATCCTAGGACTGCAAGAACACGTTACAATAAAAAGGATGCATTCAGAATAAAGCATGATACAGAGAAAGAATCATCAGAATCAGTCTGGACCAAAACACTGTAAGAAAAGCTCTGATTTGAGATGCCGCCTGAAAGCAGTCAGACGGCAGAGTGTACCATATGCGCTAAGCCGCAACTGGAAATGTGCAATCACCAATGGTGAAGTGGCGCATCAGTGGTACTACGAGTGTCAATGTAGACGCCGACCTCAAGCGCCGTCGCGAGTCTATGTCCGCCACTCTGTGGAGTTCATCGGCAAAATATGGCAGAGCCGTCCAATGCAGGCAACAGTACGTGAGCATTGCCAGCTTGAACTCGATCTGCTGCGGCACTCACAGCCAATGTAGGTCGCAAAGCAGCGGACTGACGGCCTCGTACTTTCTCTCTGAAAGAACCAGCCGGGCAGCAGTGTTCCGCATGGATTGAAGCCGAATGAGTTGATTATCTGGCAGACCGGCAAGCGTCACATTGCCGTCGTCGAGCCGAGGCATGACGAGTGACACGATGAGCGACTGCAGAACCGGCCTCGTCAGAGACTGGCGGGTGCTCCACATTTGGGGAGATCATAATGCAACAGTGGGTTACTTGATAGCCTAGTTAATACTATGACTGTGCCAACTTTCTTTTTTTATTCTACTTCACTGTGTTTAAATAATTCCTGTATGTTCGCTCCAAACTCACTTTGTTCTGACTCCGTTCAGAATTACAATTAGCTAGTAGCTGCTGGAAATAAAAGCCGAAGAACTGAAAACAGTATACTGAACAGAAGCAAGGTGAACACAGAACAGTGACCATACATGTGCTGGCTAAAATACTGGTTATAATGTAACAGCTGGTTACTCGATAGGCAATAAGAGCTTTTGTGACATCTTCAAGACGCTTCTTCAATGCTTGTGCATCAACAACGTTTGGCTGCTGCTGCTGTGTCAGCTGTCGCTGAGCAGCATACAGCTGGTCCTGCAGGTGAGTGTTTGCTACCTGTAAAATCCATCAACATTTCACTGCTCACTACTATTAAACACATGTACAGTGATTGGCATCACCGTGTAATTAACAGGGCGGCAGGTTCGACTCTTTAATGGACAAATTGGTGCAAAGACCTTTGGCAAGTTCCCACCTAGCAGTATAATCTGGTAGCAGTGTAAAAACTGGAAAGCTAATGACATGCTATGAAAGAAGTGTGGTCTACTGTCAGTAACACTCAATGCTCACTGCCGGCTCAAAATTGTAAAACAGAGACGAGCATGACACCATATGTCACAGAGTAAAAGATAAAGATAAAGGTAAACGTGAATTTGTATAGTGCCTTGTCGTGATCACACCTTTAAGGCACTCAGGTATGGCACGCGTTCTCAGGGGATTTCACAGTTTACCTGCACACTCTGCATACATCTGCTAATGGAATGAACCATACCTGCCTTTGCCTTCCGAGCTGAAGCTGGTACTCATTTACCAACCCCGAAGGGATAAAAGGTTGAGTTGCCCTTAGGTGGCTGGTTGGTTACATACCAAAATAAGTGTTCGGCACCGGGAATTGAATTCATTATCACTCTTTCACAGAGCGGTCAGAAAGTGATAAGTTACCTTTTTGCCTTTTACATAACAAAAATGCAGATATCTTGGGTATTATGTCCTTTGTGCTAGCCAGACACCATCCAATGTATTTAACAGCTAATCCTAGCATCAGTGCTACAGCAGTATTGGATCATCTACATACACTTTGCCATGGGACTCCACATCTGGTCACTACTGTACCTGTCACTGCATTCAGCTTGAGCTAAAGTGTATCAGCAAATACTTCACTGCTGAGTTGATGCACTTTGCCACTGTGTTTGTTATGCATAACTCAACACACTTCCAAACTGTTATGCAAATAACCTACGCTGGTAGAGTGGAGTTTTTAACTTTATGATATGCTTATGAAACTGAGACATGACCCACAATATAATACAAAACAATATAAAAAAACATTTCTAACACACTCCTGCAATAAAAACAACGGCACATTACTCGCACATGTATTAGGTTTCAAGAAACTAGCCATATCACAATATACATAGTTTGCACAGTTTTCTCCAGGTTTCAAGGTTTTTTACATGTGTGCATATATGTACACACATGTACACAATATGCATATACACCGTGTCCGAAATACAAGGTGCCACTTCATTTTTGCCTGTAACTCCGCAAAATGCTAACCGATTTTCAAAATTCTTTCACCGTCATGCTCTGCAGTAAATTTGCAGTAAAGAAGTCAATAAATATCCTACCGTTAGCCGATTAAAATGATATAAAAACTATAAAAATCAGCAAAGATTAGCCAAAGTTATAGTAAAAAAATAAAATGCCACGTTTTTTATGGTTCACTGTGTATTGATCAAAATACACTGTATATGATGAGAACCTGAAGGTCAGTCAGTCGCTGATGAAGGTTACGAGTCTCATGGTCTTGTGTATCGCTGTTGTGGATCTGACGTCTCAACTCACTCACTAGTTTCGACTCTGCTTCTAACTGCTTCATGTAAGACTCCTTCTCTGCCTGTTGACCAATGTCAAAGCATCTCGACTCCTAATCAATCAAGCTCGTGATTGCACTGTAAGTTGTCTAAACTCCTTGTTGTAAGCTTATAATCTTACAAGACTCATACAGTTCAAGGAAAATATATCTAAAGAAGACTACTATACGACTATAATGTCTACAAAACTTGTGTTCAAAAAATATAACGCAAATGTAAGCAAAAATAAATAAAAAGCAAGTCCTGAACTAGAGGACTGATATTACACACAAACACACTAAATATTGCATTACAAAGTACAGATATTTCAATACTATACACATCTCAACACATTGATCAGTGCCAAAGTTTGCATAAAACCACAGTTTCCGCTCTCGGCCAATGCAGTTGATTGCAGAATGACATTTAGCCTCCTATGGGGTTCATTTTGTTGTGGCTACTGATACCGTTCAGATGGAAACCAAATTAGCTACCAACAGAACTGCTACTGTCACACAAGCTTGTGTCATCGTTGTAACGTACAGTGTACATAACTACAAATACATCTGTTTCACTCATTTTAAGCCTAATGAAAAGTTATTACTACATTACTTTCCAAATACAGCACTGCATCCACCAAAATACAAGCAATAAAATAGGCAATAATAATAAAACCACACATTATCAGATGAGCACAAATGCTCACAATCAAATACTGTAAATCTGCTTTCATTATTATTCTTCAAATTCTGCACCTGATGATGCTGCTGCTGATGCTCAAGTTCTCGATGCAACTCTTCCAGTTCTTGTTCTGCACGCTGCAATTTCGCCAGGAATTCTGGATCGGTGACATGTTCAGTGTGTGATTGATTTAACTGTGATTTAAGTGACTCGTTCAGCTGAAGTGTGTCCGTCATAGTTTCCTCAAGACTGCTGATGTGCTAATAAAAATAAACAAACTATGAATTAACAAATAAGTGACGAACTGCATAATGTGGCCTAAACCTTACTATAAGCCTAGTGATATTTAGCTCAGCTGGCTGAGCTAATAGTATATCTTGTCAAAAGCTATCTGTCTGTGTGCGTGTCAAAGCTGTATTGCCACCAAGTAAATGGCAATAAATAAATGATACTGCCAGTTGGGCTATACAACCATAGGCTGCTTATTATTTTTAGGCACTGCACATCTAAATTATTTTACTTACCTACTCACTTTGACAGCTCAATAGAAATAATTTTTGTTACTGTTACTGGCTACAGATTTGTCAATCTATAATATAAAAGTTCCTAAGGGCTCTGCTTGACCGATGTCGTGTCGGAATGTCGAACAGCCGGAATGCCGATCATGTCACACTGCCAGCCGTATGCCGACTACTTAGCATTGCGGTTTAATGCGGCCGATTTCCCTCTTCGACATTTGCCCCATCGGCCTTTAGTTAGCCATATGTTTTAGATTACTGCTGACTGAACGACGACGTCGTCGGACTGTTTACTTGATATGTGATACACATATCACAGCTGCACCGCGGCAGTTAGGCTATACAGCAACTGCTGCCAGATAAGGAGCACGTGCATATCTACGGCAGCTTGACTAGCCTCTCCTCCAGCATGCACACAGCCACAGCCTCTGTCTTCTGCAGCAGGACCGGCGTTCACTACACTTGGTGTTTAGTTGTACACTATGCAGTGCAGTGTTGGACACTGTAGCGCGATTTTTGTTGCATCTTGCATCAT